>Ga0209390_10000086_pt1 | contig 150147 bp, 144 predicted proteins | sample BON01_FD_187212 | JGI IMG/M metagenome (GOLD analysis project Ga0209390, IMG submission 187212) | Freshwater microbial communities from Lake Bonney liftoff mats and glacier meltwater in Antarctica - BON-01 (SPAdes) (version 2) | ecosystem: Environmental > Aquatic > Freshwater > Ice > Glacier... | reverse complement strand
ACCAAGCAATATGGCTGTATAAACCATCTATTGATAAACCTAATAATTCACAATTAGCTTCATTAAATTGATTTTGCATATTGGCAAAAGTCATAAATTCAGAGGTACATACTGGAGTAAAATCCGCCGAATGACTAAAAAAAATTACCCATTTTCTTCATAATCTTTTGGAAAATCAATTTTTACTTGAGTTATTTTTGCAGTAAATTCTACTGTTTTGTCGCCAATTCTTAACATAAATGTTACTTGTTTTTTCTGTTTTTATAAGATTTTATTATTATTTATTAGTGCAAATTTCTTTAACCGATAAAGTATATTATGCAATACAAGTATTTGATCATAAATTTTACAGCTCAAAAAAAATCTTAAAAAAATAATAATCTTAAATTTGATATTCAAATATTTATATATATTTGTTGCGCAAGTTTTTACAATAACAATTTAAATTTAATAACTATGAAAAAAGTAATCACAATTTTAGCAATCGCTGCGTTTATGTTCTCTGTAGATGCTACAGCTCAGACTCAAAAAAAGAAAGAAGCTAAAAAAACAGAAAAAGCATCTTGTTCAGCAGATAAAAAAGGAAATGCTTCTGTTGAAGGAACTATAGCTTCAGAAAAAAAAGCATGTGGAACTGAAGCAAAAGCTTCTTGTTGTTCTTCAAAAAAAGAGGTAGCTAAAAAAGAAAATTAATTAAAAAGAGTAAAGCATCTCTTTGTTGAGATGCTTTTTTTTGCACCTTTGTTAACCAAACGGTTAAACTAATTAGTTGAAATAAAAAAAACAGAAAAAAAAGAAACAACCGAACTGCAAATATTGGATGCTGCTAAAACTGTATTTCAAGCTAAAGGAATGAATGGTGCTAGAATGCAAGAAATTGCAGATGAGGCCGGTATTAATAAAGCAATGCTTCATTATTATTATAGAAGTAAAGAAAATCTCTTTGAAGCTGTTTTTAATTCCGCTTTTTCACTATTAGCGCCGCAGTTAAGCGCTATTTTAAATAACGATTCGTCTATTGAAGACAAGATAAAGAACTTTACTTTTAATTATATTACTTTTATGTTGAAGCATCCTTATTTGCCAAATTTTATCATTCAAGAAGTTAACAGAAAGGAAGATTTTATTCTAAAATTAAAAGAGAATATAGGTTTTCCAAATCTTGATAAGTTTAAAGTAAAAGTAGAGGATGAAATCAAACAAGGGATATTAAATCCAATAGAAGCAGATCAGCTATTTGTAAATATAATTGCACTTAGTATTTTTCCTTTTTTAGGAAAACTTTTAATTAAAGCTTTCGCTAATCAAGACGATATAGCTTATGAGGTATTTGTCGAAAAACGTAAAACCGAAGTCGCCAATTTCATTATCAATTCAATAAAACGTCAATATAATGAAACGATTTATTTATATTTTAATGACAGTATTTGCAATTCCAATCTTCGGACAACAAACCATAACACTTCAAGAATGCTATGATTTGGTAGAAAAAAATTATCCAAATGCCAAACAAACTAATTTGCTAAAGCAAAAGGCAGTTTATGAAATGGATGCTCTTCAAAAAGCAAAATTACCTACAATTAGTTTAAATGCAAAAGCAACTTATCAATCTAATGCAAAAGCAACTTATCAATCTAATGCAAAAGCAACTTATCAATCTAATGCAAAAGCAACTTATCAATCTAATGCAAAAGCAACTTATCAATCTAATGCAAAAGCAACTTATCAATCTAATGTAATAAGTTTGCCTATAGCAATGCCAGGAATTGAGCCTTTAAATAAAGGCCAATATAAAGCAACTTTAGATGTTAATCAACTTATTTTAACGTTAGACCAATCAATAAATACCAATTTATAATCGGAAAATTATTTCCGTTTTGGGTTTTAGGATTAGTCATATTAACCGTTGGATTAATCATCGCAAAAATTGTTCTTAGCGGGCCAATTTTAGGAAATATTTTCTTGATTTATGGATTTACTTCTGTTTACCTAATACTAATTCTCGGAATTGGCTTGTTTATTTCTAATCATACCGAAACCCAACAGCAAGCGATTTTTATTGCTTGGTTTTTTACGGTAATTTTTATTCTAATGAGCGGACTTTTCACACCAATTGAAAGTATGCCAACATGGGCTCAAAATGTAACGTTATTTAATCCTATTCGCTATTTTGTAGAAGTCATTAGAATGGTAATGCTAAAAGGAGCAGGTTTTCATGATATAAAAAATCAACTAGCAATAATTGTACTTTATGCTTTTGTACTTTATGCTTTTGCTGTGTGGAGTTATAAAAAATCAAATTAAATTTATTTTAGTTCAACTTAATTAAATTTACAACAATGTAACCCTTGTTACTTATTGCTGTATTAAATTAAAATAATTTTGTTTGAAATAAAAATTAAACGTTATGGATGTTGAAATATTAGCACGAATTCAATTTGCTTTCACGATTGCCTTTCATTATATCTATCCACCTTTAAGCATTGGTATTGGTTTAATCATGGTCATTATGGAGGGTTTGTATTTAAAAACGGGTAATAAAGATTATGAAATTTTAACGCGTTTTTGGTTGAAAATATTTGCGATTACTTTTGGAATCGGAGTAGCTACAGGAATCATTATGGAATTTGAATTTGGTACCAATTGGGCTGTATATTCAAGATATGTAGGTGATATTTTTGGAAGTGCTTTAGCAGCTGAAGGTCTATTTGCTTTCGGTTTAGAAAGTACTTTTTTGGGAGTATTACTTTTTGGATGGAATAGAGTTTCGCCTAAAGTCCACTTCATCTCAGCAATTGGCGTGTTTTTAGGTTCTATGTTTTCAGCTGTTTGGATTGTTGTGGCTAATAGCTGGCAACAAACACCTGCTGGTTATCATATTGTTGGTGAAGGTTTTAATGCTCGTGCAGAAGTAACTGATTTTTGGGCAATGGTTTTTAATCCGTCAAGTGTGGATAGAATTATTCATGTTTGGCAAGGAGCTTTTTTAGCCGGTGCCTTTTTAGTTTTAAGTGTTCATGCGTATTACATCAGAAAGGGAAGATATTTAGAGATTTCAAAAAAAGCGTTTAAAATCGCATTAGTCGTTGCCACAATAGTTTCATTTACACAATTGCTTTCAGGACATAGTTCTGCTGATGGAGTTGCTGTAAATCAACCTGCAAAATTAGCAGCAATGGAAGGACATTACGAAAAACATGCTCCAGCTGATTTATATCTTTTGGGTTGGGTAGACAATGAAAATCAAAAAGTAACGGGTATAGGTTTGCCTGGTGGATTATCATTTTTAGTTCATCAAGACTTTCAATCACCAATTACTGGTTTAAATGCTTTTCCAGAAGAAGATAGACCAGGACAAGTAAATGCCGTTTTTCAGTTTTATCACATCATGATTTCTATTGGAATGTTTCTAATTGCATTAACTTTTTATGCTAGTTTTTTATGGTGGAAAGGTAAATTATTTGAAAATAAATGGTTAATGTGGATCTTCTCTTTTTCGGTTATTTTACCACAAATTGCTAATCAAGCGGGTTGGTTCGCTGCAGAAATAGGTAGACAACCTTGGATTGTTTACGGACATTTAAGAACGAGTCAAGGATTTTCGCAAGAAGTTTCGGCTAATCAAATTATATTTTCATTAGTTATGTTTACCGTTATTTATAGTTTATTATTAGTTTTATTTTTATATTCTTTAAACAAAAAAATAAAATATGGTCCTTATGATGAAGCTAAAAAGCCATTAGAAATTATTTAAATAAAAACACATGGAAACATTTTTAGGTATAGATTATCCAACACTTTGGTTTTTAGTCGTAGGATTATTATTTTCAGGATATGCTATTTTAGAAGGATTTGATTATGGAGCTGGAGCTTGGCATTTATTTTTTAAAAAAGATTTGAGTAGAAGAATTGCCATAAACGCAATTGGACCCATTTGGGATGCCAATCAAGTATGGTTAATTATTGGTGGTGGAGCCTTATTTGCAGGATTTCCAGTAATGTATGCCACAATGTTATCAGCAATGTATGTTCCATTTATGTTATTTTTAATGTTTTTGGTGCTTCGTTCAACATCCATAAAATTTAGAAGTTCTGAAGAAATGCCTTGGTGGCGAAAAACTTGGGATATTATTTATTTCATATCTAATGTAGCAATTGCTTTTTTATTAGGAGTTGTTTTAGGAAATGTTTTACAAGGTTTTGAAATTGGGCCAAATTATAGTTATCAAGGTGGAATTTTCTTTTCGTTTTTAAGTCCTTATGCAATTATGACAGGATTTACAACTCTGTCTATCTTTATGACGCAAGGAGCTATTTTTTTATTACTAAAAACAGAAGGAAGATTACATGCCAGACTTACGTTCTTATTAAAAAAAGGGATGATTTTCTTTATTGTAAGTTTTTCAATTACATCCTTATATACTTTAATTTTTATTCCTGGAGTAACCGATAATTTCAAAAGCAATCCCGTATCTTTTCTTTTGCCTATTTTTTCATTTTTAGCAGTTGCCAATATTCCTCGTTTAGTCTCTAAAAAGAAGTATTTTCAAGCTTTAGTTTTTTCATCTTTAACTATGGCTTTTTTATTAATGTTGGTTGCTTTTCAACTTTATCCTGTGTTATTACCATCAACAATTCACTCAGATTATAGTGTAACCGTTTATAATGCAGCTTCATCTCAAAATTCTCTGGGAAATATGCTTATGATAGTAGTAATTGGAACTCCTTTATTAGCTGGTTATTTCATATTTCTTTATCGAACATTTAATGGTAAAGTAAAACTTGACGATACGAGTTATTAGTTTTTAAAGTCTCATTTGCTTCAATGCTATAGTAATTTCATATTATGGTCTAAAAAGAAAAAAAATCGCCAATTAGGGCGATTTTTTTTTAAAGTATAAAAATTACTTTTTCAGAATAGTTTTCAAAACCAAATCTTTATCTAATTTTTTAGTACAAAAGAACCAATCTTTACAATCTAATTCCTCAGTATCTTCCATTCTTTCTTTTGCAACGCCACAAGAACCAGCTGTAGGAACAATTACATCATCACCAGGATGCCAATCTGCTGGGCAAGCAACATTAAAAGCATCAGCAGTTTGTAGTGCAAGTAATGTTCTATATATTTCTTGAAAGTTTCTTCCAATACTCAACGGATAATATAAAATAGTTCTTATTATTCCTCTCGGATCTATAAAGAATACAGCTCTGACAGCTTGCGTACTACTTTCACCGGGTTGAATCATACCATACTTATTAGAAACGTTCATTGAAATATCTTCAATCAATGGAAAAACAACTTCAATATTTTTCATTCCTTTATATTCTATCTTTTCTTTTATGGTTCTTAACCAAGCAATATGGCTGTATAAACCATCTATTGATAAACCTAATAATTCACAATTAGCTTCATTAAATTGATTTTGCATATTGGCAAAAGTCATAAATTCAGAGGTACATACTGGAGTAAAATCCGCTGGATGGCTAAAAAAAATAACCCATTTTCCTTCATAATCTTTCGGAAAATCAATTTTTCCTTGGGTTGAAATTGCAGTAAATTCTGGTGCTTTGTCACCAATTCTTGGCATTGAATAAATTTCTTCCATTTTATTTATATTTAAAAATTAATATTTTTTGATATAACAAAATTCGTTTGAAAAATAATTATTTTTTGTAACACAAGTTACTTTTAATAGTTTTTTATTATCGTATTTAAATAATTAATAGTTTTTATTGATACACCAATCAATTTATGTTATTTAGTAGTACTTTTTCAAAAGCTATGTAACGATAAACTAATCACTATTCTTTATCAAATCAAATTAGTTATGTAACAAATGTTGCTGCGCGTAGTTTTGTTATAAACTAACTTTGAAGTATTAAACTAATCATTATGTCAAAAATAGTCATATTAGGCGCAGGAATTTCTGGTCATACAGCAGCTGCCCATTTAAGAAGAAAATTAGGAAAAGAACATGAAGTTTTAGTAGTTTCCCCTAATCGTAATTACCAGTGGGTACCATCCAATATTTGGGTAGGAATTGGTAGAATGAAATCCAAACAATTAATTTTTCCATTAGAACCATTATATAAAAGAAAAGGAATTGGTTACAAACAAGCCAAAGTAGTTTCTTTTCATCCTGAAGGAAATAAAACAGAAGACAAACCATTCGTTGCAGTTGAATATGTTTTTGGAGAAAAAAAAGGTACACAAGAAAACGTTACATATGATTATCTAATAAATGCAACGGGACCAAAATTAGCTTTCGATATGACGGAGGGATTAAGTCCAGGAATCAATAAAGCATTTTCTGTTTGTACTTATGATCACGCTGAACATGCTTGGCAAGGTTTAAAAGAACTTATTGAACAATTAAAAACTTCTGGTAAAAAAGCTAAAATTCTTATAGGTACAGGTCATGCAAAAGCAACTTGTCAAGGTGCTGCATTTGAATATATTTTAAATGTAGAAAAAGAATTAGTAAATCATGGTGTGAGAGATAAAGCAGACATAATGTGGATTTCCAATGAAAACGAATTAGGCGATTTTGGAATGGACGGGATGTTGATGGAATACAATGGTTTCAATATAAAATCAAAAGACATGATTGAAATGATATTTGAAGACAGAGGTATCAAATGGATTTTAGGCGCTGGTGTTAACAAAGTGGAAGATGGAATTGCACATTACGAAAATTTAGAAGGAGAATATAAATTAGAAACATTCGATTTTGCAATGTTAATTCCAGCTTTTTCAGGACATGGTTTTAAGGCTTATGACAAAAATGAAGCAGATATTACCGATAAATTATTTAAAGGATTTATGATTGTAGATGCGGATTATACTCCAAGACCTTATGAAGAATGGACAGTTCAAGATTGGCCAGAAACCTATCAAAATCCATCCTACAAAAACATTTTTGCACCTGGAATTGCATTTGCTCCGCCTCATGCTATTTCAAAACCAAGAAAAAGTAAAAATGGGACAGATATTTTTCCAGCACCACCAAGAACAGGAATGCCTTCTGGAATTACGGCTAGATTAGTTGCGGATAACGTTATAGACTCAATTAAATTGGGAAAAGAGTCCTTACATCACAAAGGTTCTATGGGAAATATGGGAGCCGCTTGTATTGCTTCTGCTGGTTATGGAATGACACAAGGTAGCGGTGTAAGTATTACAACTTTTCCAATAGTTCCAGATTATATTAAATATCCAGATACAGGAGGAAGAGATATTAATAAAACTTTTGGAGATATTGGTTTAGCAGGACATTGGGTAAAATTAGCCTTACATTATGCCTTTATATACAAAGCAAAAATGAAACCATTTTGGTGGTTAATTCCTGAATAGAAAACAAATGTTTTTAAAATTTACAAAAAATATAAATACAACAAAAAAATGACACAAAGAATATCTAAAGCACAGCGTTCTAAAATGCAAAACACTTTTTTACAATTTTTTAAATTCTTCTATCTAAATATTAGAATCTTGAAAATTGTTGCTGGCGGACATGGAGGAACAAGACAATAATAATTATCTTGAAAAAGAGGATTGTTTTTAGGTTTTATTGGTTTTGAAAAGAGCATTTGAAAAAGTGCTCTTTTCTTTTTGTATCATAAGTTACTTTGCAATGTAACACTTGTTACTAATTCTAGATTTTCGCTATTGTACTTTTGTTGTAGTAAAATTAAAAAACCAATGAAAAGAATTAAAATTTTATGGATCAGTTCAATTGCAATGCTATCTTTTGGGGCTAACGCTCAAGATACATTGTCAATTTCTAAAAGTGAAGTGCTAGAGAAAGTTATAAAAAATAACCTTCAAATTAAGGTAGCGGAGAAATCTTTCGAGTCGGCTCGTGGAGATTATCGCCAGTCTAATGCTATTTTTCTTCCTAATATTTCAGCTTCACACACTGCAATTTCAACTACTAATCCGCTAATGGCTTTTGGTTCAAAATTAAATCAAGAAATTTTAACAGCTGCAGATTTTAATCCAGCACTGTTAAATAATCCAAAAAGGATTGAAAATTTTGCAACTTCTATAGAGCTTCAGCAACCATTATTAAATTTAGATGGTTTATTTGAAAGACAAGCTGCAAAAGCAAAAATGGAAGCTTTTGGCTTGCAAACAGAACGTACTAAAGAATATTTGTCTTTAGAAGTTTCTAAATCTTACATGCAATTACAATTAGCTTATAAAGCAGTTGCTGTTCTAGAAAAAGCAAATACAACTGCACAAGGAAATCTAAAAATGGTGGAAAACTATTTTAAAAATGGAATGCTTCAAAAAACAGATTTGTTAAATGTAAAAGTACGTGTGAATGAAGTTGCAAATCAATTGCAATATGCAAAAAGTAACATTAAAAATGCTTCTGATTATTTAGGTTTTTTATTAAATGAAGATTTAAATGGGAAAATATATAAACCATTAGAAAATCTAGAAAATAAAATAGTAATTGAAGAACCAGTTCTAACTATCTCAAAAAGTAGAAAAGATTTTCAAGCAATGGATAAATCTACAGAAGCTTACCAGAAAATGTTTCAATCTTCAAAATTTGGTTTTTTACCTAGATTAAATGCCTTTGGAAGTTATCAAATGTACGACGATAACCTATTTGGAACTTCTGCAAATGGATATTTAATAGGAGCGCAATTATCTTGGAATGTTTTTGACGGTTTTAAAAACATTGGTAAAACCCAAAAGGCAAAAGCCGAATTTCAAAAAGCAACTTTAGAAACAGAAAATTTCAAGAAGCAAAGCCAATTAGAATTAAATAAAACGAACAGACAATTAATGGATGCAGAAAACAAAGTAAATCTTTCGAAGTTAGCTTTTGAACAATCGCAAGAAGCTTTTAGAATAAGAGAAAATAGGTTTGCTCAAGGTTTAGAGAAAACAACCGATTTACTTTTGTCTGAAACACAAATGGCACAAAAAGAATTAGAACATCTTCAAGCTATTTTCGAATATAATTTTACAAAAGACTATTTACAATTTTTAATCCAATAAGAAACCCTTAATAGGTTTTCAAAATTTGTTAGGCTTAAATTAAATCTTTGAACAAAAAAACATTATCAAATCGAAAATTCACGAATACCAAAATATAAAAAAATGAGTAAAATAAAAATAACAATAGTAATCCTTTCAACTCTATTCCTAATTTCTTGTGGAGGCAAAAAGAAAAACGAAATAGTAAACGAAACTCCAATAACTGTAAAAGTAAGCGGAACAACTGAAAATGATAACAGTCCATTTGTTACAGCAAGTGGAAAAATCGAATCGCAAAAAAGTGCCAGTTTAAGCACCCAAATGATGGGTTATGTAACCAAATTGCATGTGAAAATGGGACAGAAAGTTTCGGCTGGTCAAGTTTTGGTAAGCATTAATAACGCAGATTTACAAGCAAAAAAAGCACAAGTGGACGCTTCAATTTTACAAGCAACTGCGGGATTTAATAATGCAAAAAAAGATTATGAGCGTTTCAAAGCTTTGTTTTCGCAACAAAGTGCTTCACAAAAAGAATTAGACGACATAACATCGCGTTATGAAATGGCAAAAGCGGGTTTAGAAGGTGCAAAACAAATGCGAAATGAAGTTATGGCTCAATTTTCTTATTCCAATATAAGCGCACCATTTTCTGGCGAAGTTACCAACACTTTTGTAAAAGAAGGCGATATGGCAAATCCAGGAACGCCTTTAGTAAGTTTAGAAGGAAACGGATTAATGCAAGTAATGGCAATGGTTTCTGAAGGCGATATTACGTCCATCAAAAACGGAATGTCCGTTACTGTTTTAGTAAAATCATCCAACCAACAAATCAAAGGTAAAGTCAGTGAAATTAGTGGTTCAGCGACAAATACAGGTGGACAATTTTTAGTAAAAATCAATTTGGATAAAACAGAAAAAAATATCCTTTCGGGAATGTTTGTCAATGTTCAATTTCCTATTGAAAAACCAAAAGCTAAAACAGAAAATTCAAACGCAAAATCAGATATGGTTTTAGTTCCAGAATCGGCTTTGATTAAAAAAGGACAATTGACGGGAATCTACACTGTAAATAATGATGTAGCGATTCTTCGTTGGATTAGAACTGGAAAATCATTTGGAGATCAAGTAGAAGTTCTTTCAGGATTATCATTAGATGAAAAATACATCGTTTCGGCCGATGGGAAATTATTCAATGGCGTAAAAGTTAGTATCCAGTAATTAGTATTCAGGTGGAGTTTTTAGTTTTCGGCAATGCCTTTTAAACTTTTAAATTCCTAAACTTTTAAACTTAAAAAAATGCAAGAAGGTATAGCAGGAAAAATAGCCCATTTTTTCATCAATTCTAAATTAACCATTTTATTGATGATTGGTTTGATGATAATTGGCATTTACAGTTCGTTCTTAATTCCGCGTGAAGAAGAACCACAAATTAACGTTCCAATGGCCGATGTAATGATTGGTTATCCAGGAGCAAGTCCGGCAGAAGTGGAAAGCCGTGTCATAAAACCGCTTGAAAAAGTGTTGTCAAACATCAAAGGGGTTGAACATTTGCATTCTATGGCAATGAATGGTCAAGCGATGATTATTGTGCAGTTTTATGTAGGGGAAGATTCAGAACGTTCGTATGTAAAATTGTACGACGAGTTGATGAAAAACGAAAATATGTTCCCAAAAGGTGTCTCTAAACCAATGGTAAAAACACGGTCTATTGACGATGTTCCTATGTTAGGTTTGACACTTTGGAGTGAAACATTAAATGATTTTGAAATTCGTCAAATTGCAGAAGAAGTGACCTCTGAAATTGAAAAAGTAAAAGATGTTGCTATTACCAAGGAAATTGGTGGAAGAACGCGGCAGCTTAAAGTGGTTTTAGACAAAGATAAAATGGCTGAAAACGGATTGGATGCGCTTGAAATTATGCAAATGATTCAAGTCAATAATGGAAGTTCGCAATCAGGAAGTTTTGTTTCAAACGATACCGAATACTTAATTACAACAGGAGCATTTTTAAAAAGTTCAGAAGATGTGGAGAATTTGGTTATTGGTGTGAATGCCAATATGCCCGTTTATTTAAAACAAGTAGCTAAAATTCAAGACGGACCAGCAACTCCAAGCAGTTATGTGTCTTTTGGATATGGAAAAGCAAATGAAAAATACACGAATAACAAATCAGAATATCCAGCCGTTACGATTTCAATAGGAAAAGTAAAAGGAGCAGATGCGATGAAAATTTCAGATAAAATTCTGGAAAAAGTAGAAGGCTTGAAGAAAACGCTAATCACAGATGATGTTCACGTTGCCGTTTCTCGAAATTATGGCGAAACAGCTTCACACAAAGTAAGCGAATTATTACTACACTTATTAGTCGCAATTATTGCTGTTACATTTTTAGTAATGCTTGCAATGGGATGGCGCGGCGGATTAGTAGTATTCTTTTCTGTACCCTTGACTTTTGCACTAACCTTGTTTGCCTATTATCTGTTAGGTTATACGTTGAATAGAATTACGCTTTTTGCACTGGTTTTTGTCGTCGGAATTGTGGTGGATGATAGTATCATCATCGCCGAAAATATGCACCGACACTTCAAAATGAAGCGATTGCCTTTCAAACAAGCGGCTATTTTTGCCATTAACGAAGTAGGAAATCCAACTATTTTAGCCACTTTTACCGTAATTGCAGCAATTCTTCCAATGGCATTCGTGTCAGGAATGATGGGACCTTACATGAGTCCAATGCCAATTGGTGCTTCAATTGCGATGATTTTATCCTTATTTGTAGCACTAACTGTTACACCTTATTTAGGCTATCATTTATTACAGGAAAAAGACGATCAGAAAGAAAAAGAAGCGCAAGGTCTGGAAACCACTTGGATTTACAGAATGTACAATAAATTAGAACGACCTTTTTTAGAAAGTTCTATCAAACGAAGAGTAATACTTGGAATTACCGTACTGTTATTATTTGGTTCGGTAGCAATGTTTTTTACACAATCGGTTTTAGTAAAAATGCTGCCTTTTGATAACAAAAATGAATTTCAAGTAGTGATTGATATGCCGGAGGGAACCACTTTAGAACGAACGGCTGCGGTTACGCAAGAAATTGCGCAATACCTGACAACCATTCCAGAAGTGGTGGATTATCAAAATTATATAGGAACTTCTGCACCAATTACTTTTAACGGATTAGTGCGTCATTATGATTTACGCGGCGGAAGTAATATGGCGGATATTCAAGTCAATTTATTACACAAAGCAGACCGTGATTTGCAAAGTCATGCTATTGCGAGAATTGTTCGACCTGAAATACAGAAAATTGCCAAAAAATATGGAGCCAATGTCAAAATTATTGAAGTTCCACCTGGACCACCCGTTTTATCAACTTTGGTTGCCGAAATTTATGGGCCAAATTATGAAGGTCAAATTGCAGTTGCCAATCAAGTAAAATCAATCCTTGAAAAAACAACCGATATTGTAGATATTGATTGGATGGTAGAAGACAATCAAATCGAATATAAATTAGAAGTCGATAAAGAAAAAGCAATGCTAAACGGAATTGCTCCTCAACAAATAGTTGGAAATCTGACTTATTTATTGAAAGAATATCCTGTTTCTACTTTGTATGATGAAAATTCAAATAGTAGTGTTGGCATTGTACTTTCGTTAGAGGACAAAGACAAATCATCTTTGCAAGACATTCAAAACCTAAAAATAAAAGGAAATAGAGGTTACGTGGTTCCCGTTTCTGATTTGGTTAAAGTGGTAAAAGATACGTTGCAAAAAACCATTTATAGAAAAGACCAAAAACGAGTGGTATACGTAACGGCCGATATGGCTGGAGCTTTGGAAAGTCCTGTTTATGCAATTTTAGGTATGAATGAAGAATTGCAAAAAATAAAATTGCCAAAAGGTTATAAAGTAAACGAATTGTACATGGAACAACCCACCGATGAAAGCGATTATACGATAAAGTGGGATGGAGAATGGCAAATTACTTTAGAAGTGTTTCGTGATTTAGGAGTTGCCTTTGGAGTCGTAATTGTAATTATTTACATGTTGATTGTGGGATGGTTCCAAAACTTTAAAACCCCTTTGGTAATGATGATTGCCATTCCACTTTCCTTAATCGGAATTGTATTCGGTCACTGGTTATTAGGTGCTTTTTTTACAGCCACTTCATTTATCGGAATGATTGCTTTAGCAGGAGTAATGGTCAGGAACTCGGTCTTGCTGATAGATTTTATAGAAATACGATTGAATGATGGGGTACCTTTAAAACAAGCCATTATTGAAGCTGGAGCCGTAAGAACCACACCAATTTTGCTAACCACTGGAGCTGTGGTTATTGGAGCTGTAATCATACTTTTTGACCCAATTTTCCAAGGATTAGCCATTTCATTAGTATTTGGAGCGATTGTTTCAACAATACTAACGTTGCTTGTTGTGCCATTGATTTACTACATCGTGGAACGTAAGAAATGGGAAAAATAATTTAGTTTTAAGTTTTAGGCTTCAAGTTACGAAACCTGAAACCTAAAACCTGAAACAAAAAAACCTGAAACGCTTTCGCAAATTCACGTGGCGGTTTTAGCAATTGAAAAATCAAATTAAAAATAGAAAAATTGATAAATAAATTAATCAAAAGAATAGCAGGAATTTTTATAATTAGCAGTGTTTTATTAGGAATGTATGTAAATCCAAATTTTTATTGGTTTACCTTGTTTGTAGGCGCTAACTTGCTGCAATCCTCCTTTACAAACTGGTGTTTGATGGAAGATATTCTTCGAAAAGTATTTAAAGTGAAAGATTAGTTTAAGGATATTAATAAACAACAAAGACACCAATCAATTAATTAAATGGTGTTTTTGTTGTTTGTTTTGAAGTCTTACAATTATAGAAATACCTATAAATAGCACTATTTTTTTAGGATACTAACAGCTGTTCCTGTTACAGTTACAGTAACATAATTACTTGTAGTTAATTCTACATCAACAATTATACCTACAACGGCATTTGCATTTAATTTATCGGCATTTTCTTCAAGTTGTTGAAATGCTTGTTCTTTAACTTCAGATATACTTTCGCTAATTCCTGCATAATATTTTTGCATGTTAAATGTCATTTTTGCTTTTTGTACGTTTACGGCAGTTCCAGAAACAATACCTTTATATTCTGCAATTTTAAAACCTTCTACGGAATTGGTCGTTGTTAAAATCATGGTTTAAGTTTTTATTTGTTTCTAATTAGTGTAATAATTTATATTAATGTTACTTGATTTTCGTTTTAAAAGTAAAATTGCTCATTTAAATAAATTAAATTTCATCAATCTTAGAATTCATGGCTACTTTTAGTTTATTTTTTTTCGTAAAAGCACAATTAAATTTGTTTTTAAATGCAAATTTCATCTTTGCAACTTTGTAACTTTATGTTATCTTTGTAGCTTATAAAAAAAACAAAAAATTATGTTTGATAATTTAACAGATAAATTAGATAAAGCGTTTCATATATTAAAAGGGCATGGTAAAATTACCGATGTTAATGTTGCGGATACTTTAAAGGAAGTACGACGTGCATTATTAGATGCCGATGTTAACTTTAAAATTGCTAAAGATTTTACTAACAAAGTAAAAGAAAAGGCAATTGGAGCAAACGTATTAACAACTTTACAACCAGGACAATTATTAGTTAAAATCGTTAAAGACGAATTAACAGAATTGATGGGTGGAGATGTAGAAGGCGTAAATTTATCTGGAAATCCATCTGTAATTTTAATGTCTGGTTTACAAGGATCTGGTAAAACTACTTTTTCTGGTAAGTTGGCAAATTTTTTAAAAACAAAGAAAAATAAAAAGCCTTTATTAGTTGCTTGTGATATTTATCGTCCAGCAGCAATAAATCAGTTACACGTTGTTGGAGACCAAATTGGTGTTGAGGTATATTCTGAGCCAGAAAACAAAAATCCAGTTGCAATTGCTCAAAATGCTATTAAATATGCAAAAGAGAATGGATTTAATGTTGTAATTGTCGATACCGCTGGTCGTTTAGCTGTAGATGCGCAAATGATGAATGAAATTGCGGAAGTACATAAAGCAATTCAACCACAAGAAACTTTATTTGTTGTAGATGCAATGACAGGGCAAGACGCTGTTAATACGGCGAAAGCATTTAATGATAAATTGAATTTTGATGGAGTTGTTTTAACAAAGTTAGACGGAGATACTCGTGGTGGAGCTGCAATTTCTATTAAGTCAGTTGTTAATAAACCTATTAAATTTGTTGGTACTGGAGAGAAAATGGATGCTATTGATGTTTTCTATCCAAATCGTATGGCAGAGCGCATACTTGGAATGGGAGATGTTGTGTCTTTAGTAGAAAAAGCACAAGAACAATATAATGAAGAAGAAGCAAGAAAGTTACAAAAGAAAATTGCTAAAAATGAGTTTGGTTTTGATGATTTCTTATCACAAATTCAACAAATAAAGAAAATGGGTAACATGAAAGACCTTGTAGGTATGATACCTGGAGCAGGAAAAGCTCTAAAAGATGTAGAAATTGAAGACGATGCTTTTAAGCATATTGAAGCTATAATCCATTCTATGACTCCAAAAGAAAGAAGTACACCTTCATTAATTGACGTGAAGCGCAAAGCTAGAATAGCAAAAGGATCTGGTACAAAAGTGGAGCAAATTAATCAGTTAATGAAACAATTTGAGCAAATGAGTAAAATGATGAAAATGATGCAAGGTGGTGGTGGAAAAAACATGATGCGCATGATGCAAGGTATGCAAGGAATGAAGTAACATTTAAGACGCAATTTATTTGCGTTTTATTATTTAAAACAACAACTTACAAACAACACATATCACATGGTTTTATTAGACGGTAAAAAAGTTTCAGAAGATATTAAAAATGAAATTAAAATAGAAGTTGATAAAATGAAAGCTAATGGTGAAAAAGTTCCGCATTTAGCAGCCATTATTGTAGGAAACAACGGAGCGAGTTTAACTTATGTAGGAAGTAAAGTAAAATCGTGCGAACGAGTAGGCTTTGAGTCTACTTTGATAAAAATGGCAAGTACAACTTCAGAAACCGAATTATTAAAAAAAATTAGAGAGTTGAATGAAAATGATGCTATTGACGGTTTCATTGTTCAATTGCCTTTACCAGAGCAAATAGATACTCAAAAAATAATTGAAGCTATTGATCCAAGTAAAGATGTAGACGGCTTTCATCCAGAAAACTTTGGAAAAATGGCATTAGATATGTCTACTTTTATTCCAGCTACTCCTTTCGGAATTTTAGAATTATTAGAACGCTATAATGTTCCTACGGATGGTAAACATACTGTTGTAATTGGAAGAAGTCATATTGTAGGCCGACCAATGGGAATTTTAATGGGAAGAAAAGGTTTTCCGGGAAATTCAACAGTAACAGTAACACACAGTCATTCTAAAAATATTAACCAAATTACCTCTCAAGCAGATATTATAATTTCTGCATTAGGAGTTCCAAACTTTTTAAAAGCAGAAATGGTTAAAGACGACGTAGTAATAATCGATGTAGGAATTACTAGAGTAGAAGATGATACAACTGAAAAAGGATACAGAATTGTTGGCGACGTAGATTTTGAAAATGTTTCTAAAAAGGCATCTTACATAACTCCTGTTCCAGGTGGAGTTGGGCCAATGACAATTGCAATGTTATTAAAAAACACTTTATTAGCAAGAGAGCAAAAAAAGAATAAATAATATATTAATGTAAGGTTTAAAGAAGCCCATTAAAAAAGCCATTTCAAAATGAAATGGCTTTTTATATTATTTCTTTCGGTAGTCTGAAGTAAAAAATAATTCTACTGATGGGTATTTTTGTTGGGTCATCTGAATAGAGAAATCACTATCGGCTAAGAATACTAATTGTCCATATTTGTCGTGTCCTAAAAATTTTTGTTTTACTCTTTTAAATTCCGCAAACTCTATGTTTTTTGGATCTTTTGGTTTTACCCAACACGCTTTAAAAGCAGGAAAGTTTTCATAAATACATTTTGCACCATATTCATGTTCTAAACGGTATTGAATTACTTCATATTGTAAAGCACCTACTGTTCCTATTATTTTTCTTCCGTTCATTTCTAATGTGAATAACTGCGCTACGCCTTCATCCATTAATTGATCCACTCCTTTTTCTAATTGTTTAGCTTTTAACGGATCTGCATTATTAATATAACGAAAATGTTCAGGTGAGAAACTCGGTATTCCTTGAAATTTCATTATTTCTCCTTCGGTTAATGTATCTCCAATTTTAAAATTACCTGTATCGTGTAATCCTACAATATCTCCAGGATAGGAAATATCAACAATTTCTTTTTTCTCTGCAAAAAAAGCATTCGGACTTGAGAATTTTAAATTCTTCCCTAATCGAACGTGCAAATAAGGCTTGTTTTTTTCAAATGTTCCCGATACAATTTTTATAAATGCCAAACGATCTCTGTGTTTAGGATCCATATTAGCGTGAATTTTGAAAACAAATCCACTTAATTTTTCTTCCTCAGGTTTTACAATTCTAGTATCCGATTCTTTTGGTCTTGGAGTTGGTGCAATATCAACAAAACAATCTAATAATTCACGAACACCAAAATTATTTAATGCTGAACCAAAGAAAACAGGCTGCAATTCTCCATTTAGATATTCTTCCCTGCTAAATACAGGATATACTTCGTCTATTAATTCTAATTCTTCGCGTAAAATATTTGCAGGTTTTTCACCAATAATTTTTTCTAATTCTTTACTTTCAATATCTGAAAAAGCAATTGTTTCTTCAATATTTTTTCTACTATCTCCTTCAAAAAGATTAATGTTCTTTTCCCAAATGTTGTAAATTCCTTTAAAATCATAGCCCATTCCAATAGGAAAACTCAAAGGTGTAACACGAAGCTTTAATTTTTGTTCCACTTCGTCCATTAAGTCAAAAGCATCTTTACCTTCACGATCTAGTTTATTAATAAAAATAATCATTGGAATGTTTCGCATTCTACAAACTTCCACTAGTTTTTCTGTTTGTTCCTCAACTCCTTTTGCTACATCAATTACAACAATAACGCTGTCCACTGCTGTTAAAGTTCTAAAGGTGTCTTCCGCAAAATCTTTGTGTCCAGGAGTATCTAATATGTTTATTTTCTTGTCTTTATAGATAAAAGCTAATACAGAAGTAGCTACAGAAATTCCTCTTTGGCGTTCTATTTCCATAAAATCAGAAGTTGCTCCTTTTTTAATTTTATTGCTTTTAACAGCTCCAGCTTCCTGAATAGCACCACCAAAAAGCAATAGTTTTTCCGTTAGAGTTGTTTTTCCTGCATCGGGATGCGAGATAATTCCAAAAGTTCGTCTTCTTGCTATTTCTTTTATAAAACTCATTATTCAAAATTTTGAGCAAAAGTAACTTTTTTTTGTAGATTTTTCTGTTAATACTAGCTTATAAATGTTGTAGAATTGTCTTGATTTGTTATTTTTGTCGTCTACAACTTAAAATGTATAAAATAATTATGAAAATTAGTCGCCTACTTATTTTTGCTTTTTTATTAGCACCGTGTTTTTTATCTGCTCAATCTAAGCAAGTTTTGTTTACTATTGACGATCATTCTTATTACACAGATGAATTTGCAAGAGTTTATAACAAAAACTTGGAATTAGTCAAAGACGATTCTCAAAAAGATTTAGATAAATATTTAGACCTTTTTGTGGGATACAAACTTAAAGTAACTAAGGCAAATAAACTTGGTTTACAGGATAATACAAAATATCAAAGTGAACTAAAATCCTATAGAGGACAATTAGCTAAGAATTATGTTAACGATTCAAAAGTTACTAATGAATTAGTTGAAGAAGCTTATGATAGAATGAATAAAGAAGTGCGCGCTTCTCATATTTTAATTTTATTAGACGAAGCAGCTTTGCCAGAAGATACTTTAAAGGCATTTAATAAAATTGAAAAAGTTAAAAATCTATTAGCTGCAGGTGAAGATTTTGAGAAAATAGCAATACAATTTTCTGAAGATCCATCGGTTAAAGAAAACAAAGGTGATTTAGGTTATTTTTCTGCATTTAGAATGGTTTATTCCTTTGAAAATGCTGCATTTAATACAAAAGTAGGCCAGGTATCTAATCCTTTTAAAACTAAATTTGGCTATCATATTGTAAAAGTAACAGATTCAAGACAAAACAGAGGAGAAGTTACGGTTGCACATATCATGATATTGAAGCCAGAAACGGAAGAGTCGCAGGAAAAGTCAAAAGTAATTATTGATGAAATTTATCAAAAAATTCAACAAGGAGAAAGTTTTGAAAGTTTAGCAAATCAGTTTTCAGAAGATAAATCTACGGCTGGTAAAGGAGGTCTTTTACAGCGATTTGGTTCGGGTCAATTGGCTTCTGAAGAATTTGAGCAAGTTGCTTTTTCTTTACAAGATAAAGAACAAATTTCAAAACCTATACAATCTCAGTTTGGTTGGCATATTTTAAAGTTAATAGAAAAACATCCGGTTTTGTCTATGCAAGAAATGCGAACAGATCTAGAAAACAAAGTTAAAAAAGACGAACGCTCTTTGTTAATAACAAATTCTTTAGCACTTAAATTAAGAAATAAATACAAGTTTACTAGAAACCAAAAATTATTTGAGAAAATAAAAAAAGAAGTAACAAATGATTTTTATACACAAACTTGGAAAGCACCAGAAAATAAAGAAGATTTAAACGGACAATTAGTTTTGCTGGATGGTAATAAAAAACTATATTCTACCTCTTTTATAAAATTCATTTCTAGCCAACAAAAAGGAAATAATAAAACAAAACCTATTGCTAAATTAGTAGATAATTTATTTGAAAAATGGATGGACGATCAACTAAGCCAGTATTACGATGCTAATTTAGAGAATGAATTTCCAGAATTTAACAACGTTGTAGAGGAGTATAGAGACGGTTTGTTATTGTTTGATTTAATGGAAAAAGAGATTTGGGAAAAAGCAAAGACAGATACAATTGGTTTAAATAAATTTTACCAAGAAAACGCAAAAAACTACATGTGGACTAATAGGTATCAGGTAGATATTTTTTCTTCTACAAATCAAAAATTTATCACTAAAACACAATCTTACTTGAAAAAAGGAAAATCTATAGAATACATTAAATCTAAATTAAATAAAGATGGAGTTGTAAATGTTATAGAAAAATCTGGGTTGTTTGAAGAAGATTATGATGTATTATCAAAATATGAAAATCTTTCTATTGGAGTTTCTTCCATTGTACAAAAAGAAAATTATTTTTTTGTAGTAAATGTTAACGAAATAAAACCAGCACAAGTAAAAGAAATAAAGGAATGCAAAGGAAAATTAATTAGCGATTACCAGCAGTATTTAGAAAATAAATGGGTTGCCGATTTAAAAAATGAATTTACAGTAAAAGTTGATAAGAAAGTATTTGAGGATATAAAAAAGCAAATTTCTAATTAATGAAAAATCTAATTCATTGCTTACTTTTATTAAGTTTATTAACTTCCTGTAGTTATTTTAAAAAAGCAAAAGAACCAGAAGCAATAGCAAGGGTAGGCGATGTGTTTTTATATAAAGAAGATATTATCAATTTGGTTCCTAAAGGTACAGGCAAAAAAGATAGTATTTCAATAGTTAGAACTTTTATAGAAAATTGGGCAACTAAAAAAATTCTTTATAACGCTGCAGAATATAATCTTTCAGATAATCAAATTGCAGAATATAAAGATTTGATAGAGCAGTATAAAGTAGATTTATATACAAAAGCTTATTTAGAAGAATTAGTAAAAAGGCAAATAGATACAATTGTTCTAGAAGCTGAAATACAAAAATATTATGCAGCAAATAAACAATATTTTAAAAATTCATCAGAACTTATTAAACTTCGTTATATAAACTTAGTTAAAGAAAATCCAAAATTTGGTAAAATTAGAGCAAAGTTTGTTTCCTTTACAAAAACCGATAAAAAAGACCTAGAAGACCTTTCTATGGAATTTAAAAGTTATGCCTTTAACGATTCCCTATGGGTAGACATTAATCAGGTTTATGATAAATTATCTTTTATAAATGAAGATAATAAAAATTCCTTTATCAAGTCGGGATTAAATTTTCAACAGCCAGATTCTAGCACTGTATGGCTTGTAAAAATAAATCAGGTTTTATCTATAAATGAAGCTTCACCATTGCAGTTTTTAAGACCTACTATTAAACAAGTAATTATAAATAAGAGAAAGCTTCAATTAGTTAAAATTATAGAAAAAGAGATTACAAATGATGCGATTAAAACAAATAAATATGAAGTCTATAAGTAAAATTTTTACCACAATTTTTTTATTAATGTCTTGCACAGTGTTTTTTGGACAAGTAAAAAAAGAAAAAGTAGATGGTGTAATTGGTGTAGTTGGAGATTATGTGATTTTAGATTCTGACATTGACTTAGAGCTAATTCAGTTAAAAGCCCAAGGAGTAGACGTAAAAGATTTTACGCGTTGTGAGTTACTTGGAAAACAGTTAGAAGATAAATTATACGCGCATCAAGCAATTCAAGACAGTATCGTTATAACAGATGCAGAAGTGTATGAATTTATGGGGCAACAAATGGATGCAATGGTAGAGCAAATTGGTTCATTAGATAAAGTAATCTCATTTTATAAAAAGAAAAATGAAGAAGATTTCAAAACTTACTTTTTTGATATTATCAAGTTAAATAAGCTAACCTCTCAAATGCAAAAGAAAATTGTAGATGAAGTAGAAATTACACCAGAAGAGGTTCGAAACTTTTTTAAAGAAATTCCAGAAAGTGAAATTCCTGTTTTTGGAGCAGAAGTAGAAGTTGCACAAATTGTCGTGAAACCAATCATTTCTGAAGAAGAGAAAAACAAAGCAATAGAAAAGCTAAAAAACATTAGACAAGAGGTATTAGGTGGATCAAGTTTCTTTAGTAAAGCAGTACTTTTTTCAGAAGATCCAGGTTCAAGTTCTAACGGAGGTTTTTATAAAATGAACCGTAAAACAGCATTTGTAAAAGAATTTAAAGATGTTGCATTTAGTTTAGCAGAAGGAGAAATTTCAGAACCATTTGAAACAGAATTTGGTTACCATATTATTTTTATAGAAAAAATTAAAGGGCAAGAAGTAGAATTAAGACATATTTTAATTTCTCCAAAAGTAACAAAACAAGCATTAGAAGATGCTAAAATAAAAATTGAAGAAATAAGAACAAAAATTTCAGATGGCGAAATATCATTTGCCGACGCAGCAAAATCTTCTTCAGACCAAAAAGAAACAAGAAATAATGGTGGCGTTTTACTTAATCCAAGAACAATGGAGTCTCGCTTTGAATTAGCCAAAATGGATCCTACATTCTATAGCCAAGTTTCAAGTTTTTCAATAGGACAAATTTCGCAACCCATCGTTGAGGAAGAAAAAGGGGGTACAAAATTTTATAAGATTATTACATTAAACGAAAAAACAGAAGAGCATAAAGCAGAATTTGCAAGTGATTATTTAAAAATCAAAGACTTAGCTTTAACTGATAAAAAAATAAAAACCATTGCAAAATGGACTGAAGAGAAAATTAAGGAAACATATATTAGTATCAGTGAGGATTATAAAAATTGCGATTTTACCAATAACTGGACAAAACAGTAATTATAGAAGCTACTAATAAAATCTTTTTGAAGCGAATAGTAAAGGCCTCTTTGTATACAAAGTGCCTGCTATTCGCTTTATCTTTTTAAGGCCTCATATTTTATCTAGTTATATTTGCCTTAAAAAGGATGTCGCTACTATCAGGGCTATCCTGTTAACTATTTTTGTTTTTGTAAGTTATTTTTACTTACTTTAGGCTTCATATTATTAAATTAAATTTCAAATGTCAGACGTTACAACAATCCAACAGTTAGTTCAAAAACAAAAAGAGTTAAAGCAAGAAATTGCAAAAGTTATTGTTGGACAAGAAGAAGTTATAAACCAAATTATACTAAGTGTTTTCGCAGGCGGACACGCATTGTTAATAGGCGTTCCAGGCTTAGCAAAAACACTAATGGTAAATACTATTTCGCAAGCTTTAGGCTTAAATTTTAAACGTATTCAGTTCACACCAGATTTAATGCCTTCCGATATTTTAGGTAGTGAAATTTTAGACGAAAATAGACAGTTTAAATTTATAAAAGGGCCAATATTTTCTAATATAATTTTGGCAGACGAAATTAACCGTACGCCACCTAAAACACAAGCAGCATTATTAGAAGCAATGCAAGAAAGAGCAGTAACTGTTGCAGGTGAAAATTATAAATTAGATTTGCCATACTTTGTACTTGCAACACAAAACCCTATTGAGCAAGAAGGAACATATCCTTTGCCAGAAGCACAATTAGACCGCTTTATGTTTGCAATAAAATTAGATTACCCAAGTTTTCAAGAAGAAGTAGATGTAGTTAAAGCAACTACTTCAAACCATAAGCCACAAGTAAATGCACTATTCACTGCAGACGAAATATTAAATTTTCAAAATGTTATTCGAAAAATTCCAGTTGCAGATAATGTAATAGAATATGCAGTAACTTTAGTTAGCAAAACACGTCCGGATAACGCTTTAGCAACTAATTTTGTAAAAACATATATTGATTGGGGAGCTGGGCCAAGAGCTTCGCAAAACCTTATTTTAGCAGCAAAAACACAAGCTGCCTTAAACGGTAAGTTTTCTCCAGATATTGAAGATGTACAATCTGTAGCATTAGGAATTTTGCGCCATCGTATTATCAAAAATTACAAAGCAGACGCTGAAGGAATTTCAGAAGAAGACATTATTAAGAAGTTGTTTTAAGTTTTAATCGCTTTTTAAATAAGAACTATTTTTTTTGCAATAAATTTATTTTACCACTTTAATTGAGAATATTCTTAAAGCATCTATTACAACTTATAATAGAGTTGTTTTTTGCACGTAAAAAAACAATATTACAATTTTGGATGCTTTTTTTGAGAAATTAATAATATAAATATTTGTAATTACGAATTATGTAATAAATCATTCTTCATTCCCTTTTTTTTGATATATATGCAGTAGAATGGAATGATTTTAAATAATATCTCTTTAATTAGTCCTTTTTACTAAAAATTTTTAAATCTCATTAAGAATCCTTAAATTTGTGCCAGTTGAATGAAAAACAGTACTAATAATATAAATTTATAGATATGGCTTTTGATATTAAAATGATTGAAAAAGTGTACGAAAACATGGCAGAAAGTGTGGATAAAGCACGTGAGATTGTTGGTCGTCCGCTTACTTTGTCTGAAAAGATTTTGTATGCTCACCTTTGGGACGGCAAACCTACTTCTGCCTTTAAAAGAGGAACTGATTATGTTGATTTCGCTCCAGATAGAGTTGCTTGTCAAGATGCAACTGCTCAAATGGCATTGTTGCAATTTATGCATGCTAACAAAAAGACAGTTGCAGTTCCAACAACGGTACATTGTGATCATTTAATTTTAGCAAAAAACGGCGCTCAGTCTGATTTAGCTTTAGCAAATGACCAGTCTAAAGAAGTTTTTGATTTTCTTTCTTCGGTTTCAGATAAATATGGTATTGGTTTTTGGAAACCAGGTTCAGGAATTATTCACCAAATAGTTTTAGAAAATTACGCATTTCCAGGGGGATTAATGATTGGTACGGATTCTCATACTGTTAACGCTGGTGGATTAGGTATGTTGGCAATTGGTGTTGGTGGTGCAGACGCGGTAGATGTAATGTCAGGAATGGGTTGGGAACTTAAATTTCCAAAATTAATAGGAGTTAAATTAACGGGTAAATTATCTGGTTGGACTGCTCCAAAAGATGTAATATTAAAAGTTGCCGATATTCTTACCGTAAAAGGTGGAACTGGTGCAATTGTAGAATACTTTGGTGAAGGTGCAACTTCAATGTCCTGTACCGGAAAAGGAACAATTTGTAACATGGGTGCCGAAATAGGAGCAACTACTTCCACTTTTGGTTACGATGATTCCATGCGTAGATATTTAGCGGCTACAGGTCGTCAAGATGTTGTAAATGCTGCAGATAAAATTGCAGATTATTTAACGGCAGATAAAGAAGTATATGCTAATCCAGAAACTTATTTTGATCAGGTTATTGAAATTAATTTATCGGAATTAGAGCCACATATTAACGGACCTTTTACTCCAGATAGAGGAACTCCAATTTCTAAAATGAAAGAAGAAGCTGCTGCTAACGGATGGCCGTTAAAAGTAGAATGGGGATTAATAGGTTCTTGTACAAACTCTTCTTATGAAGATATGTCAAGAGCAGCGTCTATTGTGAGACAAGCTGTTGAACACGGAATTACTCCAAAAGCTGAATTTGGTATCAACCCAGGTTCAGAACAAATTAGATTCACTATCGAAAGAGACGGAATTATAGCTGATTTTGAAAAAATGGGTACTAAAGTATTCACAAATGCTTGTGGACCATGTATAGGTCAATGGGATAGAGAAGGAGCTGATAAACAAGAAAAAAATACAATCGTTCATTCCTTCAATAGAAATTTCTCAAAACGTGCAGATGGTAACCCAAATACGCATGCTTTTGTAACTTCTCCAGAAATGGTTGCTGCTTTAGCAATTGCAGGAAGATTAGATTTCAACCCTTTAACAGATACTTTAATCAACGATAAAGGTGAAGAAGTAATGTTAAAAACGCCTTATGGTGATGAATTACCAAAAAGAGGATTTGAAGTAGAAGACGCAGGTTTTCAAGCTCCAGCTGAAGATGGTAGCGGTATTAAAGTTGTAGTTTCTCCAACATCAGATAGATTACAATTACTAGAGCCTTTTAAACCATGGAATGGTAAAAATATTACGGGTGCTAAATTATTAATTAAAGCATTTGGAAAATGTACTACAGATCATATTTCTATGGCAGGACCATGGTTACGTTTCCGTGGACATTTAGATAACATTTCAAACAATATGCTAATAGGTGCTGAAAATGCATTTGGAAAAGCAACTAATAAAGTTAAAAATCAATTAACAAGTGGTTTTGATACTGTTCCTGCAGTAGCAAGGGCGTATAAAGCTGCTGGAATTGATTCAGTTGTTGTAGGAGATCATAATTACGGAGAAGGTTCTTCTCGTGAGCATGCTGCAATGGAACCTCGTTTCTTAGGAGTTACTGCTGTTTTAGTAAAATCTTTTGCACGTATTCACGAAACAAACCTTAAAAAACAAGGTATGTTAGGGTTAACGTTTGCTAACGAAGAAGATTATGATAAAATTCAAGAAGACGATACAATCAATTTCTTAGATTTAACATCATTTGCTCCAGGCAAACCATTAGCATTAGAATTTGTACACGCAGATGGTTCTAAAGATGTAATTATGGCTAACCATACTTATAACGAAGGGCAAATTGAATGGTTCAAAGCAGGTTCTGCTTTAAATTTAATTGCTGCTGGTAAAGCATAATTTAATTAAGATTTATATTAAATGCTCAAGTAATCTTGAGCATTTTTTTTATATATAAGTTTTGTTAACTTTGGAATAAATAATAGGTACTTATGAATTCACTTTGGTTTTTTGAAGATGTAAATCTTTTTAATATTTTATGTCCACATAAATTTAAAGGTTATGAAGGTGGCCACGATTTTAAGGAATACAAAAAGAACGATTATATTTATTTTGAAGAAGACGCTGCAGATAAAGTATATTTGGTTAATTCAGGTAAAGTAAAAATAGGTTACGTTACACAAGAAGGCGATGAAATTATTACTGCAATTTTGTCAAAAGGAGAAATTTTTGGTGAAAAGGCTATTTTAGGACAAGATGTTCGAAATGAATTTGCACAAGCAATAGATAAAGAGACTTCTGTTTGTCCTATTACAACTCCAGAAATGATTGAACTTTTAAGAGATAATAAAGAATTTAGTTTAAAGATTTATAAGTTTATAGGATTTAGATTTAAAAAATTAGAGCGAAGACTACAACTGCTTTTATTTAAAGATACCAAAACACGTTTAAAAGAATATTTAAAAGAATTAGCAGAAGATTTTGGTTATACCAATCAAATTTCTGGCGATATTATTATTCGGCATCCTTACACACAAAAAGAAATGGCTACTTTAATAGGAACTTCAAGGCCTACCTTAAATATTTTGCTAAATGAATTACAAAACGAAAAATATTTAAGTTATAATAGAAAAGAGATTATTGTAAAAAAGTAAATAAAAAAGCATTTCTAGTTTTCACTTGAAATGCTTTTTTATTTCTCAATATATATTGCGGTTATTTTCCTAAAAATTCAGCAATTTTAGCATCACCATCTACTTTAATTTTCATTAAACCATGTTTAGTAATTCCTTTACTGGCAATATCCCATTTTTTTCCGCTTAATTCTGATTTTATTTTTAAATCGCCTATAGAAATTCCTTCATTAGCTTTTAAAACTTCAATAATATGCTTCTCATCTTCTGTTAATTCTGGCCCTTTTTTCTCAGGTCGCATTTGCGGGAAAAATAAAACTTCTTGAATCGATGCATTATTCGTTAAAAACATCATCAATCTATCCATTCCTATTCCTAAACCAGATGTTGGAGGCATACCATATTCTAAAGCTCTCAAGAAATCTTCGTCAATAATTCCGTTTGCTTCATCGTCCCCTTTTGCAGCAAGAGCCATTTGGTTTTCAAAACGCTCTCTTTGGTCAATAGGATCGTTTAATTCAGAATAAGCATTGGCAACTTCCTTACCGCAAATCATTAATTCAAAACGCTCTGTTAATTCAGGGTTATCTCTATGTTCTTTACACAAAGGAGACATTTCTTTCGGATAATCGGTAATAAACGTTGGTTGAATAAAATTACCTTCACACTTTGCGCCAAAAATCTCGTCAATTAACTTTCCTTTGCCCATAGTATCGTTCACTTCGATTCCCATAGATTTTGCAGCTTCAAACAATTCTGCTTCTGTTTTTCCAGAAATATCAAAACCCGTAAATTGTTTAATAGCACCCGTCATCGTTACTCTTGCATACGGCGCTTTAAAGCTAACTTTATGTTCACCAAAAACTGCATCAGAAGAACCGTTTACTTCATTAGCACAGTGTTCTAATAAATTTTCAGTAAATTCCATCATCCAATTGTAGTCTTTATAAGCTACATAAATTTCCATTGCTGTAAACTCAGGGTTGTGCGTTCTGTCCATTCCTTCATTTCGAAAGTTTTTCGAAAATTCATAAACACCATCAAAACCACCTACAATTAATCTTTTTAAATATAATTCGTTAGCAATTCGCATGTATAACGGAATATCTAAACTATTATGGTGGGTAATAAATGGTCTTGCAGCAGCACCACCTGGAATAGATTGCAAAACCGGAGTTTCAACTTCCATATAACCAGCATCGTTAAAAAACGAACGCATAGCATTAAATAATTTTGTTCTTTTTTTAAATACTTCTTTCACCTGCGGATTTACAACTAAATCTACATAACGCATTCTGTAACGCAATTCTGGGTCAACAAAAGCATCGTGTGTTTTTCCATCTTCGTCAGTTTTTGGTAAAGGCAAAGGGCGTAATGTTTTACTTAAAAACGTAAAATAATCCACACGAATACATTGCGCTCCTACTTTTGTGGTAAATAACTCGCCTTCAATACCAATAAAATCTCCTAAATCGGTAAGTTTCTTAAAAACCTGATTATAAGTTATTTTGTCTTCACCAGGGCAAATAACATCTCTATTTAAATACAATTGAACTCTTCCTTCGCTATCTTGTAATTCAGCAAATGCAGCTTTACCTTGATCACGAACGCTCATTAATCTACCAGCAACTAATACCTTCTTACCTTCTTCAAAATTTTCCTTAATCTGTTTGGAAGTATTATTTACAGGAAATAAATCTGCAGGATAAGGGTTAATACCAAGCTCACGTAAAGCCTTAAGCTTTTCTCTTCTAATGATTTCTTGTTCTGAAAGTTGCATAGTTTATTATAAATTGTATTTAAGAATGCAAATATAGCTATAAATTGAAAAATGACCAACAGATTACTGCCAACTGAATACTTTTTATTTAAAGCGAATCTTTCGGGCTTTTTTTGGTTTCCATAATCCTGCTTTTCGTTTCAATCTTTTTAGAGCTCACAGGTTTTAAAACCCGTTAGCTCTAAAAAGGATTTTCTCTTCAATCAGGGCTATCTATGAAACTATTTGTATATTTGCATTGTAATTTTCAATTCAAAATTCGTGATTCAAAACAAAAAAGTCCAACTTCAAGATTTAGGTTCAAAAGACTACAAGCAAACGTGGGATTATCAAGAAGCACTTTTTAAAGAAATTGTGGATATTAAAATCCGCAATCGAAGAGAAGAATTAAATTTGATTTCGCCAAATTATCTTATTTACGTTGAGCATCCGCACGTTTACACTTTAGGTAAAAGCGGAGATTTTTCAAACTTATTACTATCTGAAAAACAATTAGAAGCTAAAGGAGCTACTTTCTATAAAATAAATAGAGGCGGAGACATCACTTATCATGGACCTGGACAAATAGTTGGGTATCCAATTTTAGATTTGGAAAATTTTTTTACAGATATTCACAAGTATCTACGTTTCTTAGAAGAAGCAATTATTCTAACATTAGCAGAATATGGCATAGAATCTACAAGAAGCGAAGGAGAAACAGGCGTTTGGCTTGGAGTAGGTACACCATTTCCGCGTAAAATTTGCGCCATGGGTGTTCGTGCTTCCCGTTGGGTAACCATGCATGGATTTGCTTTAAATGTAAATGTAAATCTTGGTTATTTTGATAATATTATCCCTTGTGGTATCAAAGGCAAAGCAGTAACCTCCTTAAATGTAGAGCTTGGAGTAGAAAAAGTAAACGAAAGAGAAATAAAAGAAAAAATCACAAAACATTTTTGCAATTTATTTGAAGCGGAGATAGCTTAATTTTTCTTACTAATTAAGTATAAATTTACTCCTGTAAATTCGGTGCAAATTTAAAAGGTTTTAAAAAGATAACTCCTATGAGCCTAATTCAGCGCAAACTACTTGAAAACAGCTCTGTGAACTTTTGTATAAAATCACACAACTCAGAACTAAATTAAAAAAAAAACAGCTTTGTAAACTTCATTTAGCGCAAACTCTTAAAAAATTTTCATAATTCTCTTTCCGAAAAAATCACAAATCAAGTATTAATTGTTCAGGCAACAATCGAAAACTCATTCTATGGTACTTGCAGGGTCCATATTTTCTTATTGCCTCCCTATGCTCTTTTGTGGGATAGCCTTTATTTTGTTTCCAATTATACATAGGGAACTCTTCATGAATTTTATACATATAAGCATCTCTATACGTTTTTGCTAAAATCGATGCTGCTGCAATACTCATGTATTTACTATCGCCTTTAATAATAGTAGTATAGGGTATGTTATTTAAAGCCTTAAATCTGTTTCCGTCTACAATTATATATTCAGGAGTTGGCTTTAATTCTAAAATAGACAGCTGCATTGCTTCAATAGACGCATTTAAAATATTTATTTTATCAATGATTAAAGGTTCAATATGTTTAACCGCAAAAGAAATTGACTGGTTTTCAATTATTGGTTTTAATATAGCTCTATTTCTTTCAGAAACTTTTTTAGAATCATTCAGCAGTTCTAATTTAAAATTTTTGGGTAATATTACAGCAGCCGCAGTTACGGGTCCTGCAAGACATCCTCTTCCGGCTTCATCCGTTCCACATTCCAATGTTAAATTACTATAACTTATTATTAACATCCTTTTTTTTGTCAAAAATATAAAATTAAAACCTGCTTTCTAACAATAATGCAACCTTAAAGTACTATTTTTTGATTAAATTTAATTTATGCAACAAAAAAATTAACATAATTAAATGCAAATATTTCCCATAATAATTTGGTTATTTAAGAAATTATTAAGAAGTTTGTGCAATAACTAACTCAAAAAAAATAATATGAGATCGAAGTTTAAATGGATTTTCACGCTTTTAGTAGCGTTTTCAATGCAGTTTTCGTTCGCGCAACAGAAAACTGTAACAGGTATTGTGTCAGATGCAATTGGCCCTTTAGCTGGTGCTAACGTAGTTGTTCAAGGAACAACGAATGGAGCAACCACAAATTTTGATGGTGCTTACTCTATCAAAGCAAATCAAGGTGATGTATTAGTATTTACTTACACTGGTATGATTACAAAAAAGGCTACTGTAGGAGCTTCTAATGTAGTTAATGCAATAATGCAAGACGATATTCTTAAAGGGAATGAAGTTGTTGTAGTTGCATATGGGGTTGAGAAAAAGTCAAATGTAACATCTGCTGTTTCGGTTGTTAAAGCTGCTTCTATTGAGCAAGTTCCAATTGCTTCTTTAGATCAAATTTTACAAGGTAATGTAGCTGGTTTGCAAATGGCGGTTAGTTCAGGTCAACCAGGACAAAGTGGAACTATACGTATTAGGGGTACTAGTTCAATTTCTGGAAATATTGAACCTTTATTTGTAATTGACGGTGTTCCTGTTGATGAAGATAATTTTAGAAGTTTAAATTCTAATGATATTGAAAGTATTTCGGTATTAAAAGATGCTTCAGCTGCTGCAATGTATGGTAGTAGGGGTGCTTCAGGAGTTGTTATCGTTACAACTAAAAAAGGTAAGTTTAATTCTGGACTTACGGTTCAGTATAGATCACTTTATGGGACTTCTATCAGACCTGAAGCTCGTTTTGAGGTTATGAATACTAAGCAGTATTTAACTTGGCAAAGAGATGTTTTAGGTTCAGGTTATGGCGCTACAGGTACAAGTGGAAGTGTTGTTGGATCTGGTCCTTTATCTAATACTGAAATAAATGCTATTTCAGGTTTTGCAAATACAAATTGGAGTGATATTTTTTTCAGAGAAGGTTCTACTAAATCTCATGAATTAAATATTTCAACAGGTTCTGATAAAACTAGAAGTTATACTTCTGTTGGTTATTTTGAACAAGAAGGGATTACTCAACGAAGTGATTTAAAACGTTTTACTTTTAGAACAAATTTAGATTCTAAACCAACTGATAAATTTCATTATGGATATAATTTGACTTTCAATTATAGTAAAAATAATTTCACAGTAGATGCTCAAAGAGGAAATAATACTGGAGGTCAATTAGATAATCCTTTTATTGTTCCTTTTATTGGTCAACCATTCATGTCTCCTTATAATCCTGATGGTTCTTTGAATCTTATAGGTACTAGACTTTCGGGTGCTTACAATGCTTCTGGAGCTTTTGTTAGTGCTGGAGCAAATGGATTTACAAATACGCCTTATTTAGCATTAAACACTAATGCAATTAATTCTGATTTAGAAGAAGAAATTAAGGTAGTTGCACAAATAAATGCTGATTATGTTCTTGTTAAAAATGTAAAAGTTGGTGGTTCTGTTGGTTTAGATTATACTAACGTTAGATCTTTATCAATTGTTGATCCAAGAAGTATAAGAGGTAGTATTACTCCTTCAGTTACTTCAGTATTAAAGGGTAGTCAATCTGAAAGTTTTTTTAGAGATACTAATTTTAACATAAACAATTTTATTAGTTTTTCAAAAGTATTTAATAACAAGCATGATGTAGAAGTTTCGGCTTTTACCGAATACTTTTATAACGATATACAAAACGCAGGTTTTACAGCTTATGGTTTAAATCCAGCTTTGTTAGGTTCTGGATCTGCTTTTCCTGACGGTACAATTCTTGAATCAGGCGTTCCTCCTTATGTTCCAGATGTTTTTTCAACTAGAAATGAATTAGCTTTATTTTCATATTTTGCTGTTGCTAAGTATGATTATGATAACAGATATGGTGTGCAATTGTCAGCTCGTAGAGATGCTTCGTCAAGATTTTTGAAAGAAAATAGATGGGGTACTTTTTGGTCAGCTTCAGCAAAATGGAATATACATAATGAAAAATTCTTACAAAATGTTGAGTCTATAAACGAGTTGAAATTAAGAGCTAGTTACGGAAGTGTTGGTAATCAGTCTATTGGTGGGTACTATGTTGGATATGAACAAATGTTTGGTGGAAATGGGTATGGTGGACAACAATCTTATGTTCCTGGAAATGCTGATCCAAACTTAAGATGGGAAACAACTACTCAAGCCAATTTTGGTTTAGATTTTGGATTTTTCAATAGGTTAACTGGTTCTCTTGACGTTTATAATAAAGTTACTAGTGATTTATTATTTAATACTCAAATAGCACCATCTACTGGTTTTTCTTCAGTAAATAAAAATATTGGTGAAATGTCTAATAAGGGTATTGAATTACAATTAAGTTATGACTTAGTTAAAAACGATAATTGGACTGTTAATATTAACGGTAATGCTGCTTATAATAAAAATGAGATCACAAAGTTAGATGGTTTATCTAGTTTTCAAGGTACTGCTCCTACACGTTTAGTAGTTGGAGAGGCTTTTGGTTCTTACAGTTTAGTAGAATGGGCAGGAGTTGATCCATCAAATGGACAGCCGTTGTATTATGATGCAAATGGTGACGTAACTAATTTCTATAATTTAGCTGTTGATAGAGTAAATACAGGTAAATCTTTCATTCCTAATTATACAGGTGGTTTTGGAACTAATATAAGATATAAAGATTTCTCTTTATCTAGTTTATTTGTTTTTGCTGCTGAACAGTATCGTTTGAATGGTTCTTTTGGTATTTTAGAAGATCCTACTCTTGCAGGTTTTGCTAATCAATCAGTTACAATGTTAGATGCTTGGCAAAATCCTGGAGACATTACTTCAGTTCCGTCTGTTCAATATGCAACAAGATTACAAGTTACTTCAAGATATTTAGAAGATACATCTTATTTAAGACTTAGAAACATAACTCTAGGTTATACAATCAGAGGATCCAAATTCAATAACGTTTTTGATTCAGTAAGGCTTTATGCACAGGGTCAAAATTTATTTACTTGGACTAAATTTAGAGGGTTTGACCCAGAATCGAATGATAACACTAGTTTCTTTGATTACCCAACCCCTAGACAATTTACTATTGGAGTAGATATTAACTTATAAAAAAAATAATTTATGAAAAAATTAATTTTAACATTTTCATTATTTTTTGTCCTAATTTCGTGCAGCGATAATTTAGACAGATTACCTAATGATTCATTGATTGCTGAAACTGCTTATCAAAATTATTCAGATCTTCAGTTAGGCCTAAATGGTGTTTTTGGGAGTTATAATCACAGAAATATTATTACTTTTAATTCGATTTTCACAGATGAGTGTAAAATTGGTGCTGATAATGGTGGACAACAAGTTAACCTTTATAACCAAGTTTTAGATCCTCAAGAAGGTACTTCAGCTTCTATTTGGACTAATCATTATACTACTATAAATCGTGCTAATAGAATTATCGAAGCTGCAGCTAGTATAACACCTAGTGCTGCTGATAGAGCAGGTTATGATAATTTGCTTGCTCAGTGTTATGCTATTCGTGCTCTTTGTCATTTTGATTTATTAAATCATTTTACTAAAGACACTTATAACTTAACTTCAGTAGCTGTTCCTTATGTTGACTTTGTTAACACAGGTGTTAACTTACAAAGAAATACTGTTACAGAAGTTAGAGATGGTATTCTGGATGATTTGGATACTGCGGAAGCATTGTTGTCAAATACAAATGTATATTTTGTTACTGCAGATTTTTTAGATTTTTTAAGATCTAAAATTTATTTTGTAACAGGTAATTTTCCTTTAGCTATATCACATGCTGATAACGTAATTTCTAGTAAACCTTTAGCAAATAGATCTGAATATGTTGATTTATTCACAGACAGTAGTAATGCAGAAGTTGTTTTCAAAAGAAGACGTATTCAAACTGAAAACTTTATTGGTGGTATCTGGTTTTTTACTGGAACTGGTGGTGCTTTTATGGAAATGTCTAATAAAGTTTACAATACTTTGAATCCTTCTGATGTTCGTTCAGATGTATTATTTAATGCAGTAGATAGTGATCCAAGTATCAATCTTCATTTAATTAATAAGTACCCTGGTAGCTCTGGTTTTTTATATTTGAATGATGAGAAAGTTATGAGAGTTTCTGAATTGTATTTAATAAAAGCAGAATGCCAAGCAAGACTTACACTTTATGTGGATGCTGCTGCTACTATTAAACAAATTAGAGATGCTCGTTTTGGAACAAGTACTGTTCAAGATGTTTATTCTAATTTTGCAGATGCTGCTACTGCTATCCTTGCTGAGCGTTTTGTAGAGTTAGCATATGAAGGTCACCGTTACGTAGATGTTAAGCGTTTGCGTTCAGCTGTGAATTTAGGAATTGTAAGAGACCCTGCAGATTGCGGTGGTGCTTCTCCTTGTGTTTTAGGTGTTACAGACCATAGGTTCACATTACCAATCCCTCAATCTGAGATGGATACTAATGGTAATATGACTCAAAATGATGTTTATTAAAAAAAAAATATACCATGAAAAAATTATCTTTATTACTTTTATCGTTTATACTTTTTAGTTCCTGTAATGAGACGGAAGGTATTATTTATGATTCAGTTAATAGCCAGGCATTAGTTTATTTTAGTTCAACTACTGCTGATTTAGCTATTGAAATTGATTCGGATGGTCAATTAAATTTACCAATTAACGTGTCGACTTTGTCTACATCAGATAGGACTGTTTTTTTGAGTGTTGAAACTGAATCTTCTGCGGATGCGGTTAATTATAGTCTTCCTTTATCCGTTGTTATTCCTGCGGGTTCATATTCGGGGATTTTAACTATTGATGGAACTGATGTTACTGCGGAAACTACACCAAAATTGTTAATATTAAGTATTGTTTCTGTAGATTTTGACAAGGTTGTTATTTCTTCTAATAAGTTAGAGGTAAGTGTCTTTCAAATTTGTCCAATTGCTTCAACTTTGTTTGTTGGTAATTATTTAATTCGTGAGTTAACTCCTTTTGTTGACGGTCCAACTTTAGATAATGGTACAATTAAAATGCTATCTGTTGTTCCAGGTTCTGCAACTTCTAGAACTTTTAGTACTAAAAACTACCCGACTTATTGTGGAACTTCAAATCCTTTCAGATTTAATCTTGTTTGTGGGGAAATCATTGTTCCTTCTCAAAATAGTGTTTGTTCTTGTAATCCAGTAGGAGGTGCTAATTTCTTTACTGCAGCAACAATACCTTCAACTTATAATATTAATGATGATTCATATTTTGAAGTGACTTTTACAAATGATGCACAAACTTCTTGTGGTGCACCAGTACAAACTACATATAGTTTCACTAAACAATAATATATATTATGAAAAATTTTTTTAAACCTTTAATTATTGTTTTTTCTTTACTTGCTTTTGTTGCTTGTAATGAAGATGATAATAGATTTAGTGTAGATTCTGAAAGTGGTTGGGTACAGTTTGTAAATAATTCTACAGTTGACTTAGCATACGGTATTGTTGACGAAGTTAGAATACCAGTCAATTTAAATTCTGTTGTCAATGCTAACGGTCTTGATGTTACTTTTTCGATTGTAGATGTAGTTGGTTCATCTGCACCATATTTAATTAATAATGGAGTTTTTACTATTGAAAAAGGTACTCTAAAAGGGGAACTTGTTTTTGGTTTATCCACTACAGTCCCGTTGACATCTTCTATAGAGTTTGATGTTGTTTTATCAACTACTTCTAGGTCTAATGTTTCCATAGGTTTGATTGATAATTCTAGACCTGTAGTAAAGAGATTTAGAATTTGTCCTATTAACTTTGCAGCAACTTATAGAGGTGTTCCTACTAATAGTTTAGGTACTGTTGGTCCTGCTTTTACTGCTACTTTTACACCTGTGGTTGGACAGACTAATGCATTTAACGTTAATACGCTTTGGGGTCAAAATTACATTGCTTCCTTAACAGGTAGTGCAGCTCAGAATGGACGTTTTATCAACCCTGGTATCTTGTCTTTAGTACCTACATCAACAAATGTTAATGTTGTTGGTTTAACGCCTAATTTTTCAACTGGAGGCACAGGTTCTATTGATGCTTGTTCTGGCGTTATTAAGGTTACAGTTAATCAACTGCTTTTTGGTAATCCATTTACTGTTACAACTGTTTTTACACCTATTTAATTAGAAGTGTTAAATTTTTTAAAAGAGAGACATAATGTCTCTCTTTTTTTTTACATTTGATAAAAAAGTATATGAAAAAATTTTTCTTAATTTTATTATTTCCAACTGTTATTTTTTCCCAAGTTATAGATTCTTTTGTAGCTTCGAAATATAATAAATTAAATACTGAGAAAACAGTTGATTTTTTTAAAAACAGAGATCTCTTAAGGCATAATTTACTTGACTCTTTAATTAAAAAGGATGGCTTAAAAGAGTTTATTTATAATCAAAATGGAGGTTTTTCTCAATTAATTGATGTTACTTTCGATGGTTTTCCTTTGTATATATCAATTGACAATATTGATGCTGCAATAAGCACAAGAACTAATTTTATGCACGGTATTGCTCCTTTTGGACTTGATATGGAAGGGCAAAGTATGACTGTTGGTGTATGGGATGGTGGAAAAGCTCTAACTTCTCATAATGAATTCAAAGTAAGTTCTACAAATAATTCTTCTAGGATGACAGGTGGAGATTCTGGTTTATTAAACGATAACAGTTTTCATGCCACGCATGTTGCAGGAACCGTTGGTTCTAGAGGTAACGATGTTAGTTCTAAAGGAATGGCGCCTAAATCAAATATAATTACATATGATTGGGTTAATGACGAGTCTGAAGTTGTTGCAGCTGCATCAAATGGTTTATTAGTTTCTAATCATTCTTATGGAATACCCATGTATAATTCTTCAGGTACTTTTAATGTTCCTGATTGGTTACCGGGTTGTTATTCTTCAGATTCTAGAGATTGGGATATTATTCATTATAATTTTCCCTATTACTTAATGGTTGTTTCTGCTGGTAACGAAGGTAGTAGGGTGAATCCTCATACTTTCAGAACTGGGTTTGATAAGCTTGTAGGTAATAAAACATCTAAAAACAATTTAGTTATTGCAAATGCTCAAGATGCTGATGTTAATGTTTTTTCAGGCTTATTAAATAATCCTGTTGCTATTAATTCATCTAGTAGTCAAGGACCATCTGACGATTACCGTGTAAAGCCAGATATTTCTGGTAATGGAACAGGTTTGTATTCTACACTTGAAACATCTAACACGGCATACGGTACTTTATCAGGAACTTCTATGGCTGCTCCAAATGTAGCGGGTTCCATAATACTTTTGCAACAATATTATTTTAGTTTTTTCTCAGATTATATGAAGTCATCAACTCTAAGAGGTTTGGTTTGTCATTCTGCTGATGATGCTGGTAATATCGGACCAGATCCTGTATTTGGTTGGGGTCTTTTAAATATGAAAATTGCATCTGATATTATTTCAGATCATAATTCAAACTTAGCAATAATTGATGAATTAACTTTGTCTCAACTTGATACTTATTCATTTAATTTTACTTTAAGCACAACTGAAAATTTAAAAGCTACTATTTGTTGGACTGATATTCCTGGACCTGCTAATAATGGTACTTTAAATAGTACTACACCTTCTTTAGTTAATGATTTGGATTTGAGAATAATAAAGGATGGCGTTGAAGTTTTTTTACCTTGGAAGTTAAATCCTTCTAACATCTCTACTTCTATAAAAGCGGATAATAATGTTGATAATATTGAAGTTGTTTCCATAGATAATGCATTACCTGGTTCATATGAAGTTATAGTTTCGCATAAGGGGCTTTTAACTGATAATAGTCAGGATTTTTCCTTAATTTTTTCAGGTAATAATTTTTCTTTAAGTTCTAATGTTTTTGAATCTGAAGTGTTAACGTTATATCCAAACCCATCTAGTAGTTTTTTAAATTTAAATGCTGGTAAAATTTTAATTAATAAAATCGAGATTTTTGATATACAAAGTCGTTTAATTAATTCAAAAGTAGTACTTAATGAATCCTTTGTTACAATTAATACTTCTGAATTACCAAATGGTGTTTATTTTGTGAAAATTTTTAGTGGAGAAAGCTTTGTGGTTAAGAAATTTATAAAAAATTAAAATACATTTATTCTCAAAAAAAAGCCATTTGAATTTACAAATGGTTTTTTTTTATATTAATTTCAGCTACTTTTGTCTAATATACATTTTATATGAAGCGGATTTTGTTCCTTTTATTTTTTTTATTTACTAGTTTGATTTTCTCTCAAGTAAAACAGTCACGTATCGAAGAAAATAATACTAAAAAAAGCTTAGCGGTGGATTCTAATTCACTTGAAAAAAATAATGGAGAAGTAGGCTCTGTTTCCTATAAAAAACCACCTATAAATTTATACAAGATTTATACGCTTCAAAAAGATACTACTTTTGTAGATACTACTTTATCTATACAAAAGGAATATAAATATAACTTATTACGAAAAGATATTTTTGGTCTTTTACCTTTTTCAAATGAAGGACAAACCTATAATACTTTAGATTTTTCATTAAATAAGCAAAGTTCTTTTCCTAATTTTGGTTTTACAGGTAAGCATTTCAATTATTTAGAAACTGCAGATATTAACTATTATAATGTGCCCACTCCCTTAAGCGACTTATATTTTAAAACAGTTATGGAACAAGGCCAATCAGTCGATGCCTTTTTAACAGTTAATACAAAACCTAATTTAAATTTTTCTGTAGCCTATAGAGGATTGCGCTCTAATGGTAAATACATTAATAGCATTACAAGTTCTGGTAACTTTCGTTTCACTACCAGTTTTTTTTCTAAGAATAAACGCTACTATCTAAATGCACATTTTACGGGTCAAGATATTTCTAATCAAGAAAATGGGGGTATTATAGATGTTTCACTTTTTGAAACTAGCGAACAGCCATATAATAATAGAGAGAGATTAGATGTTTATTTTAAAGATGCAACCTCTTTTTTAAAAGGGAATAGGTTTTTTATCGATCATTCGTATAAATTAAATGGAGGTACTTTAAATAATTTAGTTGTATTTCACCAATTCAACCAAGAATATAAGTTTTTTGAGTTTACACAACCTACTGTAAGTTCTCGTTTCGGAAACGCTTATACCAATAGTATTAATAATAAAACACGCTACAACCATCTTTATAACAAGTTTGGTGCTAGTTTTAGTCCCAAAAGCTTTGGAACACTTTCTGTTTTTGTAGATTCTAATATTTATAATTATTATTATAATAGTGTTGTATATGATAATCTTGGAAACATTTTAGTTCCTAATGCTATAAACGACAAACTAACAGGTCTTGGTGCTAATTATGTGTTTAAATATAAAGGTGTAAATTTTGGCGCAAATATTTATAATTCAATTACAGCGCAAGATATTTCTACCATCGAGGCTTTTGCTAAGTTTGAGCTAGACAGTACTGCGGTTTTTGAGTTTAAGTATTCTAAAAGAAATTCCATGCCAAATTTAAATTATGCCTTATTCCAAAGTGAATATGTAGAATACAATTGGAAAAATAATTTCACCAATGAAAAAAGAAACCAATTTGAATTGTCAGCAAAAAGTAAGTTTGTGAACTTAGAGGTGCAATATACTTTTTTAGACGATTATTTATATTTTGAAAATACAACTAATAATATTGCGCAACTTATAGTAAAACCATTTCAACATAATAAAACTATAAATTACCTTTCTATAAAAGTAGCAAGAGAATTTAAATTAGGAAAGTTTGCTTTAGATAACACTATACTTTATCAAAACGTAGAAAATGCAGAGGAACATTTAAATATTCCGCAATTAGTTACAAGAAACACATTTTATTACACCGATTATGTGTTCAAAAAAGCAATGCAAATCCAAACTGGTTTCACGGTTCAATATTTTACTAAATACTATGCAAACGATTATAATCCGCTTTTAGGAGAGTTTTATGTTCAAAATCAAACCAAAATAGGCAATTTTCCAACGGTAGATTTTTTTATAAATACAAAAGTTAAACAAGTGCGCATATTTCTCAAAGCAGAACATCTTAATTCTTCTTTTACAGGTTATAATTTTTATGCTGCACCTAATTATCCTTACCGCGATTTCTTAGTCCGCTTTGGTTTAGTTTGGAATTTCTTTAAATAATTTTAGAAACGAAACTTTCGGCATTTTACAAAGCCCTTTTCCCGCTTTTCGTTTCAATCTTTTATTATAAGCTTGCAAAGCAATCTTTATAATAAAAGGATTTTTACTTCAATCAGGGTTATACAGTTTCTGTTTTGAATTTTTGTATTTGTAATTTTCACACTATATTTGCATAATAATTTAGAAAGTTTAATTATTTCCTGTATTCAAATTTCAAATTCCTTAATTTCAAGATGAAATACGCTAAAAACATATTAGAAACTATTGGAAACACACCTTTAGTTAAATTAAATAAAGTTACAAGTGAAGTGGATGCTTTGGTTTTAGCTAAAGTAGAAACTTTCAACCCTGGAAATTCTGTAAAAGATAGAATGGCAGTTAAAATGGTTGAAGACGCAGAAGCAGACGGTCGCTTGAAACCAGGAGGAACCATCATAGAAGGAACTTCTGGCAACACAGGTATGGGTTTAGCTTTAGCTGCAATTGTAAAAGGTTATAAATGTGTTTTCGTAATTACGGACAAGCAGTCTAAGGAAAAAATGGATATTCTTAAAGCTGTTGGAGCAAAAGTTGTAGTTTGTCCTACAGATGTGGAACCAACAGATCCTCGTTCTTATTATTCTGTTTCAAAAAGATTAGCAGAAGAAACAGAAAATTCTTGGTATGTAAATCAATACGATAATCCATCCAATGCAATTGCGCATTACGAACAAACAGGTCCTGAAATTTGGGAACAAACGGAAGGAAAAATAAATCACTTTGTTGTTGGTGTTGGTACTGGCGGTACAATTTCTGGTGTTGCTAAATATTTGAAAGAAAAAAATCCTAATATCAAAATTTGGGGAATAGATACTTATGGTTCTGTTTTTAAAAAATACCATGAAACAGGTATTTTTGATCAAAACGAAATTTACTCTTATGTAACAGAAGGAATTGGGGAAGATATTTTACCAAAAAACGTTGACTTTTCATTAATTGACGGTTTTACAAAAGTTACCGATAAAGATGCAGCTGTTTATACTCGCAAAATTGCATTGGAAGAAGGAATTTTTGTTGGAAATTCAGCGGGTTCTGCAGTAAAAGGATTAATTCAGTTAAAAGAACATTTTAAACCAACAGATGTTGTAGTTGTTTTATTTCACGATAGCGGTAGTAGATATATTGGAAAAATATTTAACGATGATTGGATGCGAGAACGTGGGTTTTTAGATGAAAATTTCACTAAAGCGGTAGATTTGATTAAAGATCATAGCCATAATCCTCTTGTAGTTGTGAAAACAGAAGAATTGGTTTCGCACGCAATAGAACGTATGCGAAAATATAAAATAGCACAAATTCCGGTAGTCGATTCTACAGGTTTTGTGGGCTCTATAGACGAAACAGATTTGTTTCAAATTTTTATCAGTGATAAAAATAGTGCAAACAAACCAATTAAAAAGTTTATGGGAGCTGCCTATCCAATTGTTGCTAAAGACGCTTCAATTGAAGAGGTGTCAAAATTAATTACAAAAGAAAACCAAGCAGTAATTATTGATTTAGGTAACGGATCACATCATATAATAACAAAATATGATCTTATTAGTGCTATAAAATAGTAGAATTTAAAATATTTATATAAGCCTCATTTTACGAGGCTTTTTTTTTAAAATACTTTTTGTTTTAAGAACATATGAAAGAAGATTTCTTGCACTATTTGTGGAAAAATAAAAAATTTAATTTTACGAACCTTATTTCTACAAATAAGGAAGAAATCGTTATCTTAAATTCTGGAATGTATTTGCAAAAAGAAGGACCAGATTTTTTTAATGCACAAATAATTGTTGGAGAACAAAAATGGGCTGGTAATGTCGAAATTCACATTAAATCTTCCGATTGGTATTTGCACCATCATGAAGTAGATAGCAATTATGAAAATGTAATTTTACACGTAGTTTGGGAACACGATGCTGAAATATTCAGGAAAAATAATACTAAAATACCAGTTTTAGAACTCCAAAATTTTGTTTCCAAAAACGAAATAGATAAGTATTTAGAGTTAACAAAACTTAAATCTTGGATTTATTGTGAAAACAGTTTAAAAGAAGTAGATACTTTCGTTTTAAGTAAGTGGCAAGAAAGGCTTTATCTCGAAAGATTAGAAAAGAAAGTACTTCCTATCGAAAAATTTCTACAAGAAAATGAAAATGATTGGGAAGCTACTTTATTTGCTTTTTTGCTTAAAGGTTTTGGTTTAAATATTAATGGAGATGTTTTTTTTCAAATTGCACACGTTGTTCCTTTTTCAATAATTAGAAAAGAGCGTTACAATATAAATAATTTAGAAGCTTTGTTGTTTGGCTTTGCTAATTTGTTGAATGATAAACAGGAAGATGTTTACTATAGGTTACTCCAAGAAAATTGGAATTATTTAAAAGTAAAATATAAATTAGAAAATAATTTGTTTGAAACGGTTCACTTTTTTAAGTTAAGGCCAGATAATTTCCCCACAATAAGGTTGGCACAAATTGCGATGCTCTATCACTTGCAAGAAAATTTGTTCACCAAGATTATTTCAGATAATAACAATAAGGAATTATATAATTTATTTAACCTTGAAGTTTCAGATTATTGGAAAACACATTATCTTTTTGATAAGTTGAGTACAATGAAACAAAAAAGACTTTCAAAAAAGTTCATCGATTTGTTAGTTATTAATGTTCTTGTGCCAATACAATTTGTTTATGCTAAAAAGCAAGGCAAAGATGTTTTAGAAAATTGTATAAATATTTTAAGTGAATTGCCTAATGAGTCTAATACTATAATTTCGAAATTTTCTACTTTTGGTGTTAAGTCAGATTCTGCTTTTAATTCGCAAGCGTTATTGCATTTAAAAAATGAATATTGTAATTCTAAAAAATGTTTAAATTGTGATATTGGCTTATCTTTGTTAAAATAGAAATTATAATGATAAAAAACGTTTTACATTTTTTTGAGAGACATGGCTTTTTTGTCGCCTCAAGGTTAGCTGAAAAGCTTGGTATTCGTGCAACAAATGTACGCTTGTTTTTTGTTTATATTTCCTTCATTACAGTCGGTGTTGGTTTTGGAATTTACTTAACTCTTGCTTTTTTATTACGACTAAAAGATATGATTTACACAAAAAGGAGCTCTGTTTTTGATTTATAACTCGGTAGAATCATATAATTAAGTTTTCTTTGTTTTTTAGATACTTTTCTTATCTTTGAAGAATTAACAACCAATAAAACAATATGTCTACAAAAGCAGATTCTTGGGGTTCACGCGTTGGGCTCATCTTAGCAATGGCTGGTAATGCTGTAGGACTTGGAAATTTTCTTAGATTTCCTGTTCAAGCAGTTCAAAATGGAGGAGGTGCCTTTATAATTCCTTATTTAATATGTTTCTTAGTAATGGGTATCCCATTATTGTTTATAGAGTGGTCTTCTGGAAGATTTGGAGGAAGAACTGGTAACCACAGTACTCCTTATATTTTAGATTCAATGGTAAAAGGTAGAATTTGGAAATACATAGGTGTTTTTGGAATTTTTACAAATATTGCTGTTGCTGCTTATTATTGTTATATTGAATCATGGACTATGTCTTATGTGTATCACACATTAATAGGTACATTTGATGGTATGAGTCAAGCTAATGTTGCAGGATTTTTTAATTCTTATGTAGATGTTGCACATTCTACAACGGGTATTCCCTATGAATCCGTTGTTTTCTATATCATTTGTTTGGTTTTAAACACCTTTATTTTATCTAAAGGTCTAGGTGGAATTGAAAAAGTAGCAAAAATAGGTATGCCATTATTAATTCTTTTTGGAGTTGTGTTGGCAGTAAGAGGTTTAACTCTTGGAACTTCTGGAGCTTCTGAAATTTTTCCAGATGCAAATGCATGGGATGGTTTAAATTTCCTTTGGACGCCGCAATATGATTCCTTAACGAGTCCCAAAGTTTGGCTTGCTGCAGCGGGTCAGATATTTTTCACTTTGTCAGTAGGTATGGGAACAATTCACTGTTACGCTGCTTATGTAAGATCTAAAGATGATATTGCTTTAAATGCCGTTTCTGCAGGATTTATGAATGAATTTGTAGAAGTAGTTTTAGGAAGTTTAATTGTAATTCCTATTGCTGCTGGATATTTAGGTTTGGATTGGGTTATTCAAAATGCAGGTTTTGGTATGGCTTTTCAAACAATGCCTTATTTATTTCAACAATGGGGACCTTCATTGGCAATTATTGCTGGTGTTTGTTGGTTTGGATTGTTGTTTTTTGCAGGAATTACTTCCTCACTAGCAATGGGTACGCCCTGGATGGGATTCATGCAAGATGAATTTGGTTGGACAAAAAATAAAGGAGCTTGGTCATTTGGAGCTTTAGTATTAGTGATGGGTTTACCAACAGTTATTTTTTATAAAGAAGGTCTTTTTGATCAATACGATTATTGGGCAGGTACGGTAAGTTTAGTCGTTTTTGCTTTCCTTGAAACAATTTTATTTTCTTATATTTTCGGAATTAAAAAAGGTTGGGCCGAAATTAATATGGGTGCCGATATAAAAATACCGGGTTTTTATAAATATATTATTTTAATAGTTACGCCTGCACTTTTAGGTTGGGTTCTTATTTCAAGTATTCCAGATTGGATTGAAAAGATAAAAGATTCAGATACTAATAATAAAGAATGGTTTGCTAGTGAATTTTATGCTGAAAATTTTGTTGATACAGATAAAATTGTTGATAAGAGTATTTTTAACGAATTAAAAAATCAAAGCGGAAAAATAGTTGAAGTTAATAACCAGTTTGTAAAAATAGAATTTGTAAATTATAAAAAAATATTTGATAAGGAGACTGAAAAAACTAAAGAAATAATTTTTACTGATTTCAAAGAATATAGCTTTGATGCAGATAAAAACCAAATTGTAACTGTAGTAAAAGGAGATGTGGTTAAGCCTAACGATGTAATTGCAACGGGTGATTTCACTAACAATACTTTATATAAATTTAGTGGTAGAATGTTATTACTTTCTTTATTTGCCTTTATTAGTTTAATTGTTTATTTTGCATACAAGAAGAGAGTTAGAGAAGGAAGAGCAACAGCTTAGTTGTATTAATAATACTAAAAATAAAACAATATGAATACATCAGCATTAATAACAATGATATGTGCTCAAGGAATTGTAGTTTCTTTTGCTGTTTATTTTTTCTATAAAGTTTTGACAATACCATCAAAACAAGAACCAGATTCCTATTCTGAAAATGATGAGGAATTGGTAAGACAGCATGAAGAAAAATAATTTACTTGTAAGTAATAATATAAAATCCTACTTTTTGTTCTCAAAAGAGCATAGAAGCGGGATTTTTTTGCTTTTTAGCATTATTATTCTGCTGCAATTTGTCTTTGTTTTTTTAAAGGACAAGCCTATTTTAAATTCTTCCAATTCAGATAGGAATGAAGAATGGTTGTCAATGCAATCTGAAATAGATAGTTTAAATAAAAATGTAGCTCAAAATAAATTCGAAATACAACCCTTTAATCCAAATTTTATCTCAGATTACAAAGGTTATTTATTAGGTATGACTACACAAGAAATTGATAAGCTGCATACTTATAGAAAATTAAATAAATATGTTAATTCTGCAAAGGAATTTCAATCTATTACAAAAATTTCAGATTCCCTGTTGAAAATAATATCTCCTAAATTCAAGTTTCCAGATTGGGTTACTAATAAAAAGAGATATCAAAACAATATAAATTACAAATTTTACAATAATAAAGAGGTAAAAATAGTTGTTAAAAAAGATATAAACCTCGCTTCCAAAGAGGAGATAATGGAGGTTTATGGGATAGGTGATAAAATTTCAGATATTATTCTCCAAGACAAAGCAAAATTTGGCGCTTTTGCATCGATAGATCAGCTAGAATATGTTTGGGGGATTTCTCCTGAAGCACTAAATGATTTAAAAAAACGCTTTTTTGTTTCTCCAAGTTTAAAACTAAATAAGTTAGACATTAATAATCTATCAACAAAAGAATTGGCTAAGTTTCCTTATTTTGGATACGCTCTTGCAAAGAACATTGTAGTATATAGGAGTATGAATGGCGATTTTAAGAGTATTGACGATTTAACAAAAATTAAAGGAATGCCTAACGAAAAAATAACTTTAATAGCCTTATATTTGAGCTTCTAAAAAAAACAATTCAAAATAAATCATAATATGAATGTATATTTTACCGAAGAACATCAATTGTTCCGTGAAAGTTTTCGTAATTTTTTGCATAAAGAAGTTGTACCTCACATTGAAAAATGGGAAAAAACAGGTACAATTGAACGCTTCATTTGGAAAAAATTTGGAGAAATGGGTTTCTTTGGAATCAACTATCCAGAGGCTTATGGTGGTATGAATTTAGATTTATTTTATACAGTAATCTTTTTAGAAGAGCTTCAAAAAATTAAATCAGCAGGCTTTGCAGCAGCTATGTGGGCACACGCTTATTTGGCAATGACGCATTTGAATGCAGAAGGTTCAGAAAAAATAAAACAAGATTATTTAGCGCCAAGTATTTTAGGAGAAAAAATAGGTGCTTTATGTGTTACAGAACCATTTGGAGGTAGTGACGTTGCGGGTATGCGCACAACAGCTGTTAAAAAAGGAGATAAATACATTATTAATGGTTCAAAAACATTTATTACAAATGGTGTTTATGCAGATTATTATATAGTTGCTGCAAAAACAAATACGGAACTTGGAAATAAAGGAATTAGTATATTTTTAGTAGACACAAACCTTAAAGGTATTTCTGCTACAAAATTAGATAAACTTGGTTGGAGAGCTTCAGATACTGCAGAAATCGCATTCGATAACGTAGAAATTTCTGTTGAGAATTTGATGGGTGAAGAAGGAAAAGGTTTTCCTTACATCATGCAGCATTTTGCTTTCGAACGATTGATTATGGCCGTAAATGCCCACGCAAGAGCAGAATATGCTTTGGATTATACTATTGATTACATGTCTCAGCGAGAAGCTTTTGGTACAAAAATTAATAAGTTTCAAGCTTTAAGGCATACAATTGTTGAACACGCCACAGATGTAGAACATTGTAAATTATTTAATTATGTTGCTGTTGCAAGATTAGATAAGAGCGAATATGTTGTAAAAGAAGCTACTATGGCTAAATTAAAGTCAACAAAAGTGGCAGATGAAACAATATATAGTTGCTTGCAAATGCTTGGCGGATATGGATATATGGAAGAATATCCTTTAGCACGTTTATTAAGAGATAGTCGTTTAGGACCAATTGGAGGTGGAACTTCAGAAATTTTGAAAGAAATTCTGTCAAAAATGATAATTGATAAGCAAAATTATACCCCCGCTGTAAAATAATTTTCTTATTCTATAGAATTTAAAGCCAAGAAACAGTAAATCGTGACTTGGCTTTTTTTTTGAAGCTAATCCAGCTATTCACTATATCTTTTTGTTTAAAAAAAAACAAAAAGGATGTCGTTTCTATCTGGGCTAAAACTTTTTTTATCAATTCAAATATCTTTTAAAAATAATTCATAATTCATAACTCATAATTTGTAATTATTTTATAAGTTTGCAATCTTAAAGAAAGGAGGTGTCAAGATTATGTTAATTATACCAATTAAAGACGGAGAAAATATAGATAAAGCTTTAAAACGCTACAAACGAAAATTTGATAAAACAAAAACTGTTCGCCAGTTACGTGCACGTCAACAATTCGACAAACCATCTGTTACAAACAGAGCTAAGGTTTCAAAAGCATATTACGTGCAGCGCATGAAAGATAATTTAGAAAGCTAGTAAGTTTTAGAATACTAAATAAGAACCGTTAGGTAATAAAGTGTAACTTTGTTTCTAACGGTTTTTTTATGAATTTAAATACCATTGCATATAAAGATTATCTACTAAAAGAAAAGAAATATTCTGTTCTTACGGTTAAAGCCTACTTGGGCGATATCGAATCTTTTGTACAATTTCTCACACTTGACCACGACTCACTCCATATTGAAGAAGTTAATTATTCTATAATTAGAAGTTGGATTATTTACCTAATTGAGCAAAAAAACACAAATAACACTATAAATAGAAAAATATCGTCGCTTAAATCTTTTTACAAATTTCTACTTCGTATTAAAGAAATTGAGAGCACGCCTCTCATAAAACACAAATCTCTAAAAACTCCTAAAAAAATTCAAATCCCGTTTTCGGAAAACGAATTACATGAAGTTTTAGTTCTTAATGAGTTTTCTGATGATTTTGTAGGAGTGCGAAATCAGTTAATAATTGAGTTGCTTTATACTACAGGAATGCGAAGGGCAGAATTAATATCTTTGAAATTGAGTAATATAGATCTAGAGAACAAGGTTTTAAAGGTGTTAGGAAAAAGAAATAAGGAACGAATAATTCCCCTTTTAGATTCCGTAATCAAACTAATAAATATCTATAATCAAAAAAAGAATACGTTTTTTAATACTTCAAAAGTTGACTTATTAATCTTATCTAAAAAAGGAGATAAAATTAGCGAATCATTTGTTTATAGATTAATTAATGATTACTTTAGTACTGTGTCCCAAAAAACAAAGAAAAGCCCACACGTTCTAAGACATACATTTGCGACACATTTATTAAATAATGGAGCCGATTTAAACTCGGTAAAAGAATTATTAGGTCACGCCAGTTTGTCCTCTACACAAGTCTACACACATAGTAGTTTGTCAGAATTGCAAAAGGTATATAAGCAAGCACATCCAAGAAGTAAAAAATAATTTTAATGTTTAACCTAACTAAACCAGACAAAGTATGAAAGTAGATGTTCGTGCAGTAAATTTCAATATCGACAAAAAATTAGTCGATTTTACACAAGAAAAACTAGATAAATTAGAAAAGTATTACGATAAAGTTGTCTCTTCTGATGTTTATATGAAATTAGAAAATTCAAGTGATAAAGAAAACAAAACAGTTGAAATAAAAATTCATGTCCCAGGTGACGAGTTTATGGTTAAAAAAACAAATAAAAGCTTTGAAGAGGCAGTAAATTTAGCATGTGATTCAATTGAGAGAATGCTTCTAAAAAGAAAAGAAAAAATAAGAACACATATATAAAATAAAATAAACACGAAAAAAGTTTTGAATAAAAAATAAATTATATACATTTGCAGTCCGTTAGAAATAGCGGACTTTTTATATTAAACGCGCCGATGTAGCTCAGCTGGCTAGAGCAGCTGATTTGTAATCAGCAGGTCGTGGGTTCGAGTCCCTCTATCGGCTCAAGTTCTTAAAATATTGAAAATCAAAAAGTTGGGGAGATACTCAAGCGGCCAACGAGGGCGGACTGTAAATCCGCTGATTACATCTTCGCAGGTTCGAATCCTGCTCTCCCCACAAATTTTTGGTAATCGTGCTTCAAAACACGTTTGCTTTAAAGAATCAACAAAAATGTTGAATGCCTGAGGAATTTTAGCCGGTGTAGCTCAGGGGTAGAGTGCTTCCTTGGTAAGGAAGAGGTCACGAGTTCAATTCTCGTCATTGGCTCAAAGGTTGTTTATTGAATTTGAACACTAATATTTATTATAACACTAAGATTAAAAACTATTAAATCATGGCAAAAGGAAATTTTGATCGTTCCAAACCACATTTAAACATTGGTACAATTGGACACGTAGATCACGGAAAAACTACTTTAACTGCTGCAATAACGAAAGTATTAGCAGATGCAGGTTTCTCTGAAGCGAAATCATTTGATCAAATTGATAATGCTCCAGAAGAAAAAGAAAGAGGTATTACTATTAATACATCACACGTTGAGTATTCAACAGCTAATCGTCATTACGCTCACGTAGACTGTCCAGGTCACGCGGATTACGTAAAGAACATGGTTACTGGTGCTGCTCAAATGGATGGAGCTATCTTAGTAGTTGCGGCTACAGATGGTCCAATGCCACAAACTCGTGAGCACATCCTTTTAGGACGCCAGGTTGGTATTCCAAAAATGGTGGTATTCATGAATAAAGTGGATATGGTTGATGATGAAGAATTATTGGAATTAGTTGAAATGGAAATTAGAGATTTATTATCTTTCTATCAATATGATGGTGATAATGGTCCTGTTATTCAAGGTTCTGCTTTAGGTGGATTAAACGGAGATCCTAAATGGGTTGCAAGTATTATCGAACTTATGGAAGCTGTTGATACTTGGATTGAAATGCCTCCTCGTGATATTGACAAACCTTTCTTAATGCCGGTTGAAGATGTATTTACAATTACAGGTCGTGGAACTGTTGCTACAGGTCGTATCGAAACTGGTATTGCTAATACAGGAGATCCTGTTGAGATTATCGGTATGGGTGCTGAGAAATTAGTTTCTACAATTACTGGTATTGAAATGTTCCGTCAAATCTTAGATAGAGGTGAAGCTGGAGATAATGCAGGTATCTTGTTAAGAGGTGTTGCAAAAGAAGATATTAAAAGAGGAATGGTAATTGTTAAGCCAGGATCTGTTAAGCCACACGCGCATTTCAAAGCAGAGGTTTATATCTTGAAAAAAGAAGAAGGTGGACGTCATACTCCATTCCATAATAACTACCGTCCTCAGTTTTACGTTCGTACTACAGATGTTACAGGTACTATTATGTTACCAGAAGGTGTTGAAATGGTAATGCCAGGAGATAACTTAACTATTGAAGTTACTTTATTAAGTCCTATTGCGTTATCAGTAGGTTTACGTTTTGCTGTCCGTGAGGGTGGAAGAACTGTAGGTGCTGGTCAGGTTACTGAAATTTTAGACTAATTAATTTAGTTTGTAAAATATTTAAAAGCCAGTTGATGCTTTAGGTATCAATTGGCTTAAATAAACGGGCGTAGTTCAAGGGTAGAATAGCGGTCTCCAAAACCGTTGATGGGGGTTCGAATCCCTCCGCCCGTGCAAATTATAAAAATAATGACAAAAGTGGTTAATTATATATCGGAAGCTTTTCAAGAATTAAAGACAAATGTTACTTGGCCAGAATGGCCTGAGGTGCAGCGTTTAACTATTATTGTAGCGGTTTTTTCTGTGTTATTTGCTCTTTTAACTTTTGGTGTTGATGAGTTATTTGTGAAAGCTCTTGATGAGTTTTTTAATTTAATAAAATAATTTATTTATGGCTGATAACAGTGTTAAAAAGTGGTATGTAGTAAGAGCTGTAAGTGGGCAAGAAAATAAAGTTAAGGCTTATATTGAGGCTGAAGTTGTACGTTTAGGCATGGAAGATTATGTCTCTCAAGTACTTGTTCCTACAGAAAAAGTTGTTCAAATTAAAGACGGAAAAAAAATAGCTAAAGAAAAAGTATATTTTCCTGGTTATATTATGATTGAAGCGAATCTTACGGGTGAGGTTCCTCATATTATTAAGTCTGTTACTAGTGTAATTGGTTTTCTTGGAGAAACTAAAGGTGGTGAGCCTGTGCCTTTAAGATTGTCAGAGGTAAATAGAATGTTAGGTAAAGTCGATGAGTTGTCTATCAAAATAGATAATGTAGCGATTCCTTTTTCTATTGGTGAAACTGTTAAAGTTGTTGATGGTCCTTTTAATGGTTTTAATGGAACTATTGAGAAAGTTAACGATGAAAAGCGTAAACTTGAAGTTATGGTTAAGATTTTCGGTAGAAAAACACCATTAGAGTTAAGTTTTATGCAAGTTGAAAAAGTATAATATTTGTTACATTCATAATGACACTTTCGCTTCCAATGAAAGTGTGCTAAAATTTTAAAAATGGCAAAAGAAGTTAGTAAAGTAGTAAAACTACAAGTTAAGGGAGGTGCAGCGAATCCATCGCCACCGGTTGGACCTGCTTTGGGTGCTGCTGGAGTTAACATCATGGAGTTCTGTAAGCAGTTTAATGCGAGAACACAAGATAAACCCGGCAAAGTGTTACCAGTGCAAATCACTGTGTATAAAGACAAATCTTTTGATTTTGTTGTAAAAACACCACCAGCAGCGATTCAAATTTTAGAAGCAGCTAAAGTAAAGTCTGGTTCAGGTGAACCTAACCGTAAAAAAGTGGCAAATGTTACTTGGGATCAAATTAGAACTATTGCAGAAGATAAAATGCCTGATTTAAATGCATTTACTATTGAAGCTGCAATGAGTATGTTAGCTGGTACAGCTAGATCTATGGGTATAACAGTAACAGGAGATGCTCCTTTTAATTAGTTAAAAGAATTAGACAATGGCAAAATTGACAAAAAAACAAAAAGAGGCTACATTAAAGATTGATAAGAATAAATTATATTCTTTAAAAGATGCTGCGGCATTGCTTAAAGAAGTAGCTTCTGCAAAATTTGATGAGTCTGTAGATATTTCTGTTCGTTTAGGAGTAGATCCTAGAAAAGCGAATCAAATGGTAAGAGGTGTTGTTACACTTCCTCATGGTACTGGTAAAGATGTTAGAGTTTTAGCATTAGTTACTCCAGACAAAGAAGCAGAGGCTAAAGCAGCTGGTGCAGATTTCGTTGGTTTAGATGATTATCTTCAAAAAATTAAAGATGGTTGGACAGATGTTGATGTTATTATCACGATGCCCTCTGTTATGGGAAAATTAGGTCCTTTAGGTCGTATTTTAGGACCAAGAGGTTTAATGCCTAATCCTAAAACTGGTACTGTAACTATGGACGTTGCTAAAGCGGTTCAAGAGGTTAAATCTGGTAAAATTGACTTTAAAGTTGATAAAACTGGTATTGTTCATGCAGGAATTGGTAGAGTATCTTTTGATGCTAATCAAATCTACGATAACGCACATGAGATAATTCAAACATTAATTAAATTAAAACCAACTGCAGCTAAAGGTACTTATATTAAGTCTTTACACTTAACAAGTACAATGAGTCCTGCTATTGCTTTAGATCCTAAAGCAGTATAATAATTGGTAGTTAAAAATTTTTAAGATGACTAGAGAAGAAAAATCAATCGAGATTGAAAATTTAACTGCAAAGTTAGCTGGTGTTAATGTTATTTATTTAGCGGATACATCTGGTTTAGATGCAGCTACAACTTCAACTTTAAGAAGAGCTTGTTATAAAGCAGGTATTAAATTAGAGGTTGTTAAAAATACTTTGCTTGAAAAAGCTATGGAAGCTTCTGATACAAACTATGGTGATTTACCATCTGTTTTGAAAGGAAATACATCTATAATGATTGCAGATACTGCAAATGGACCTGCTAAAATTATTAAAGAATTTCGTAAAAAAGGCTTAAAACCTCTTTTAAAAGGAGCTTATATTAATTCTGAAATTTATATTGGTGATGATCAATTAGATACATTAGCAACTATTAAATCTAAAGAAGAGCTTATTGGAGAAATCATTGGATTACTTCAATCTCCAATACAAAGAGTTATTGCAGCTCTTCAAAACCAAGAGGTTAAAGAAGAAATTGCAGAATAATTTACAGAACGCACTTAATTAAAATTATATTTTACAAATTTATTAAAGATAGAAAAAATGGCAGATTTAAAACAATTCGCAGAGCAATTAGTTAACTTAACTGTTAAGGAAGTTAACGAATTAGCAACAATATTAAAAGATGATTATGGTATCGAACCAGCAGCTGCTGCAGTAGTTATTTCTGCTGGAGGCGCTGATGAGGCTGAAGAGCAAACTGAATTTACAGTAGTATTAAAAGAAGCTGGTCCTTCTAAATTAGCTGTTGTTAAAGCTGTTAAAGAACTTACAGGTTTAGGTCTTAAAGAGGCTAAAGATGTTGTAGATTCAGCTCCAACTAATGTAAAAGAAGGTATTTCTAAAGATGAGGCAGAAGGTCTTAAAAAATCTTTAGAAGAGGCAGGTGCTGTAGTTGAACTTAAATAAGTTAAACTTAGGTTAAAAAACCAGGTTTGGGCCTTGAGAGTACTCTCAAAGGCCTAAACCATTTTTGCGTATATTACTGTTAATATACGTTTCAGATTTTTTTTTAACAATAAAAATTTATCCATTGATGATTGCTAATCAGACTGAAAGATTAAATTTTGCTTCTACGAAAAACATCCCAGATTATCCGGATTTTCTAGATATTCAGGTAAAATCTTTTCAAGATTTTTTCCAACTAGAAACCAAATCTGATGAAAGAGGCACCGAGGGTCTCTATAATACCTTCATGGAAAACTTTCCAATTACAGATACAAGAAATAACTTTGTATTGGAATTCCTTGATTACTTTATTGACCCACCTCGTTATACAATTCAAGAGTGTATTGAGAGAGGACTGACTTACAGCGTTCCTCTTAAAGCAAGGCTTAAATTATATTGTACAGATCCAGAACATGAAGATTTTGAAACAATTGTTCAAGATGTTTATTTAGGAACTATACCTTATATGACGCCTAGTGGTACTTTTGTAATTAATGGAGCAGAACGTGTTGTTGTTTCTCAATTACATAGATCTCCAGGTGTATTTTTTGGACAATCTTTCCATGCAAATGGAACTAAGTTATATTCAGCTAGGGTAATTCCTTTTAAAGGTTCTTGGATTGAATTTGCTACAGATATCAATAGCGTAATGTATGCATATATTGATAGAAAGAAAAAATTACCTGTTACTACTTTATTTAGAGCTATTGGTTTTGAAAGAGATAAAGATATTCTTGAAATATTTGATCTTGCTGAAGAAATTAAAGTTTCAAAAACAGGTTTAAAAAAATATATTGGACGTAGACTTGTTGCTCGTGTATTAAATACTTGGCATGAAGATTTCGTTGATGAAGATACTGGTGAAGTTGTTTCTATTGAAAGAAATGAAATTATTTTAGATCGTGATACGGTTTTAGATAAAGATAATGTAGAAGAAATATTAGACGCTGATGTAAAAACTATCCTTTTACATAAAGAAGATAATAATGCAATAGATTATACAATTATTCATAATACGCTTCAAAAAGACCCTACAAATTCTGAAAAAGAAGCTGTTGAACATATTTACAGACAATTACGTAATGCAGAACCGCCTGATGAGGAAACTGCAAGAGGTATTATAGATAAATTATTCTTCTCTGATCAACGTTATAACTTAGGTGAAGTTGGTCGTTATAGAATTAATAAAAAACTTGGTTTAGATACTCCAATGGAAAAGCAAGTGCTTACCAAAGAAGATATCATTACTATCGTAAAATACTTAATAGAGTTAATCAATTCGAAAGCAGAGATTGACGATATTGACCATTTATCAAACAGACGTGTTAGAACAGTTGGTGAACAATTGTCGCAACAATTTGGTGTTGGTTTAGCACGTATGGCAAGAACTATTCGTGAGAGAATGAACGTTAGAGATAACGAGGTGTTTACGCCAATAGATTTGATTAATGCAAAAACATTATCATCTGTTATTAACTCATTCTTTGGAACTAATCAGTTGTCTCAATTTATGGATCAAACAAATCCATTGGCTGAGATTACACATAAACGTCGTTTATCGGCACTTGGACCTGGAGGTTTATCTAGAGAAAGAGCTGGTTTCGAAGTTCGAGATGTTCACTACACACACTATGGCCGTTTATGTCCAATTGAAACTCCAGAGGGACCAAATATTGGTTTGATTTCATCTTTAGGTGTTTATGCTAAAGTGAATGGAATGGGTTTCATTGAAACACCATATAGAAAAGTTAATAATGGAGTTATTGACATAACTAGCGAGCCTATTTATTTAAGTGCTGAAGAAGAAGAAGGTAAATTAATCTCGCAAGCAAATATTAAAATTGACGCTAACGGTAAAATTTTAGCCGAGAATGTAATTGCAAGAGAAGAGGGAGATTTCCCAGTTGTTGAACCTTCTAAAATTGATTATGCAGATGTTGCACCTAATCAAATTGCATCTATTTCTGCTTCGTTAATTCCTTTCTTGGAACATGATGATGCAAATAGAGCCTTGATGGGATCTAACATGATGCGTCAAGCAGTACCATTATTACGTCCTCAAGCTCCTATTGTGGGTACAGGATTAGAAAGACAAGTTGCTTCAGATTCTAGAGTATTAATTAATGCTGAAGGCGTTGGAGTTGTAACTTATGTGGACGCTAATGAAATTACTATCAAATACGATAGAACAGAGGAAGAGCGTTTAGTTAGCTTTGAAGTTGACGATAAAACATACAAACTTGTTAAATTTAGAAAAACAAATCAAGGTACGTCAATTAACCTAAAACCTATTGTAAGAAAAGGAGATAGAGTTTCTAAAGGACAAGTACTTTGTGAAGGATATGCAACTCAAAATGGAGAATTAGCTTTAGGTAGAAACCTTAAAGTTGCCTTCATGCCTTGGAAAGGGTATAACTTTGAGGATGCAATTGTAATTTCTGAAAAAGTTGTTATAGATGATATTTTTACTTCTATCCATATCGATGATTATTCATTAGAAGTTAGAGATACAAAATTAGGTAATGAAGAATTAACTAATGATATCCCTAATGTTTCTGAAGAAGCAACTAAAGATTTAGATGAAAATGGAATGATCAGAATAGGTGCAGAGGTTAAGCCTGGCGATATTCTAATTGGAAAAATTACTCCAAAAGGAGAATCAGACCCTACTCCAGAAGAAAAATTATTACGTGCCATCTTTGGGGATAAAGCAGGAGATGTTAAAGATGCATCTTTAAAAGCTTCCCCATCCTTACATGGTGTTGTTTTAGACAAAAAATTATTTGCTAAAGCAGTTAAAGACAAGCGTAAACGTTCTAAAGACAAAGAAGATATTGATGTTTTAGAAACAGAATTTGTAGTTAAATATAATGAACTAAAAGAAATTCTTGTTGAAAAATTATTTACTATTTTAAATGGTAAAACATCGCAAGGAGTTATGAATGATTTAGGGGAAGAAGTTTTACCAAAAGGTAAAAAATATACCCAAAAAATGCTAAATGCAGTAGATGATTTTGCACACCTTACATTAGGACAATGGGCAACTGACGATGCTACTAACAAATTAGTTAATGATTTAATTCATAATTATAAAATTAAATTAAACGACCTTCAAGGTTGGTTAAGAAGAGAGAAATTTACTATTTCTGTAGGGGATGAATTACCAGCAGGTATTTTAAAACTTGCAAAAGTTTATATTGCTAAAAAGCGTAAACTAAAAGTAGGAGATAAAATGGCGGGTCGTCACGGTAACAAAGGAATTGTTGCTCGTATCGTTCGTCATGAAGATATGCCTTTCTTAGAAGATGGAACACCGGTAGATATCGTATTGAATCCACTTGGAGTACCTTCTCGTATGAATATTGGTCAAATTTATGAAACAGTATTAGGATGGGCAGGTCAAAAATTAAACAGAACTTTTGCAACACCAATTTTTGATGGTGCTACTTTAGATCAAATTAATGGATTTACGGATGAAGCTGGAATTCCAAGATTTGGACATACTTATTTGTATGACGGAGGTACTGGAGAACGTTTCCATCAACCAGCAACTGTTGGAGTTATTTATATGTTAAAATTAGGACATATGGTGGACGACAAGATGCACGCTCGTTCTATTGGACCTTACTCTTTAATTACGCAACAACCTTTAGGTGGTAAAGCACAATTTGGTGGACAACGTTTTGGAGAGATGGAAGTTTGGGCACTAGAGGCTTATGGAGCATCTAGTACTTTGAGAGAAATCTTAACTGTTAAATCAGATGATGTTATTGGTAGAGCAAAAACTTACGAAGCAATCGTTAAGGGAGAGCCTATGCCAGAACCAGGATTGCCAGAGTCATTCAATGTATTAATGCATGAATTAAAAGGACTTGGTTTAGACATTAGATTAGAAGAATAATTAATATCTAAGTAATCAATCTCTTTAACCGAGATTGATTACTTTTTTTATATGAGTTTTTAAGATTTATACCCGTAACCCGTTCCGATTTTTTATAAAAAATACTTTTATAATTAGCACTTCACAACAGCTGTTTGAAGTTTAGAGAAGTAATTCGAGGTAATGGTTTTATGAATTTTGGACATAAAACAAAGTCAATTTTTTAATTGTAAATAAATCAATAGTAAAGACTATGATGAATAATAGAAATAGTAAAGATAAAAACCCGATAAAAAGGTTTAATAAAATATCCATAGGTTTAGCATCACCAGAATCAATTTTAGCAGAGTCTAGAGGAGAAATTTTGAAGCCAGAAACTATTAATTACCGTACACACAAACCAGAAAGAGATGGTCTTTTCTGCGAACGTATATTCGGTCCAGTTAAAGATTATGAATGTGCTTGTGGTAAGTATAAAAGAATTCGTTACAAAGGTATCGTTTGCGATAGATGTGGTGTTGAAGTTACGGAAAAGAAAGTACGTAGAGATAGAGTAGGTCACATCAATTTAGTTGTGCCAATTGCTCATATCTGGTATTTCCGTTCTTTACCAAATAAAATAGGATATATTTTAGGATTACCATCTAAGAAATTAGACATGATTATCTACTACGAAAGATATGTAGTTATTCAAGCAGGTATTGCTAAAGGTCTTGATGGAGAAGAGCTTAAAAGATTAGATTTTTTAACAGAAGAAGAGTACTTGAATATTCAAGATACACTTCCTATGGAAAACCAATATTTAGATGAAAACGATCCAAATAAATTTATCGCCAAAATGGGTGCTGAGTGTATTATGGATTTATTGGCACGTACAAACTTAGATGAACTTTCTTATTCTCTTCGTCATGCTGCAAATACAGAAACATCTAAACAAAGAAAAACAGAAGCTTTAAAAAGATTAAATATTGTTGAAGCTTTCCGTGAATCAAATAAAAATAGAGAAAACCGTCCAGAATGGATGATTTTAAAAGCAATACCGGTTATACCACCAGAATTACGTCCTCTTGTGCCACTTGATGGTGGTCGTTTTGCAACTTCAGATTTAAATGATTTATATAGAAGAGTAATCATTCGTAATAATCGTTTAAAAAGGCTAGTGGAAATTAAAGCGCCAGAAGTTATCTTAAGAAACGAAAAACGTATGTTACAGGAATCTGTAGATTCGTTATTTGATAATACAAGAAAAGCGTCTGCTGTTAAAACAGAATCTAATAGACCTTTAAAATCATTATCTGATTCCTTAAAAGGTAAACAAGGTCGTTTCCGTCAAAATTTACTTGGTAAGCGTGTGGATTATTCTGCTCGTTCGGTAATTGTTGTTGGACCTGAATTAAAATTATTCGAATGTGGATTGCCAAAAGATATGGCAGCAGAATTATACAAACCTTTTGTTATTCGTAAGTTAATAGAAAGAGGAATTGTAAAAACGGTTAAATCTGCAAAGAAAATTATAGACAAAAAAGAGCCAGTAGTTTGGGATATCCTTGAAAATGTAATTAAAGGACACCCAGTTATGCTTAACCGTGCTCCTACGTTACACAGACTAGGTATTCAAGCATTCCAACCAAAATTAATTGAAGGAAAAGCAATACAATTACACCCTTTAGTGTGTACTGCCTTCAATGCCGATTTTGATGGAGATCAAATGGCTGTTCACTTACCATTAGGACCAGAAGCTATTTTGGAATGTCAACTTTTGATGTTAGCATCTCATAATATCTTAAATCCTGCAAATGGAGCTCCAGTAACGGTACCTTCTCAGGATATGGTACTTGGTCTTTATTATATGACCAAAGAGCGTTTGTCTACGGATGAAGTAAAAATTAAAGGAGAAGGTTTAACTTTCTATTCTTCTGAAGAAGTAAATATTGCTTTAAATGAAGGAAAAGTAGATCTTAATGCTCGTATTAGAGTAAGAGCAAAAGACTTTAATGAAGAAGGTGAATTAGTTAATAAAATTATACAGACTACTGTAGGTAGAGTTTTATTTAATGAAGTTGTTCCAGAAGCAGCTGGTTTTGTTAATGAAGTTTTAACTAAGAAATCATTACGTGATATTATTGGTAGAATTTTAGGAGTAACTAGCGTTCCTGTTACTGCAGACTTTTTAGATAATATTAAAAATATGGGATATAAATTTGCCTTCCAAGGTGGTTTATCTTTCTCATTAGGAGATATTAGAATTCCAGATGAAAAACCACAATTAATTGCTGATGCTCGTAAAGAAGTAGAAGGAATTACAGGTAATTATAACATGGGACTTATAACGAATAATGAGCGTTATAACCAAGTTATTGATATTTGGACATCTGCAAATGCTCAATTAACAGAATTAGCAATGAAAAATATTAGAGAAGACCAACAAGGGTTTAACTCGGTATATATGATGCTTGACTCTGGTGCAAGGGGTTCTAAAGAACAAATTCGTCAGTTAACTGGTATGCGTGGTTTGATGGCTAAGCCTAAAAAATCTACTGCTGGTGGTGGTGAAATTATTGAAAATCCAATTCTTTCTAACTTTAAGGAAGGTCTTTCAATTTTAGAATACTTTATTTCTACGCATGGTGCTCGTAAAGGTCTTGCCGATACTGCACTTAAAACTGCCGATGCAGGTTATTTAACAAGAAGATTACATGATGTATCGCAAGATGTTATTGTAAGTTCTGTTGACTGTGGTACGTTAAGAGGTGTAGAAGTTTCTGCTTTAAAGAAAAACGAAGAAATAGTTGAATCATTAGGAGAAAGAATATTAGGACGTGTAACGTTACATGACATTATTCATCCTTCAACTTCTGAAGTTATTGTTAAAGCAGGAGAACAAATATTAGAATCTGTTATAAAAATTATAAACGAATCTCCATTAGAGAGAATTGAAGTTCGTTCTCCGTTAACTTGTGAGGCTGAAAAAGGTATTTGTGCTAAATGTTACGGAAGAAACTTAGCAACTGGTAAAATGACACAAAGAGGAGAGGCAGTTGGAGTAATTGCAGCTCAATCTATTGGAGAGCCAGGTACACAGTTAACACTTCGTACATTCCACGTTGGTGGAGTTGCGGGGGGAATTTCTGAAGAATCAAGTGTTGTTTCTCGTTTTGCAGGTCGTTTAGAAATAGAAGATTTAAAAACAGTAAAAGCAGAAGATGCAGATGGGAATGTTGTAAACACAGTTATTTCTCGTTCTACTGAATTAAAATTAATTGACTCAAAAACAGGAATTGTTTTAAATACGCATTACTTACCTTATGGTTCAACATTGAACGTTAAAGATGGAGATGTTATCGATAAAGGAGTTGTTATTTGTAAATGGGATCCATATAATGGTGTTATTGTTTCTGAGTTTGCTGGAAAAGTAGAATATGAAGATCTTAAGCAAGGGGAAACTTTCCTTGTAGAAGTCGATGAACAAACAGGTTTCCAAGAAAAAGTAGTTTCAGAAGCACGTAATAAAAAATTGATTCCAACATTACATATTTACGGTAAAAAAGGAGAACTAATACGTTCTTACAATTTACCAGTTGGTGCCCATTTAATGGTAGATGACGGAGAAAAAATTAACGCAGGAAAAATTTTAGTAAAAATTCCTCGTCGTTCTTCTAAATCAAGTGATATTACTGGAGGTTTACCAAGAATTACCGAGTTGTTAGAAGCTCGTAATCCTTCTAACCCAGCAGTTGTTTCAGAAATTGATGGTGTTGTTTCTTTTGGTAAAATTAAAAGAGGTAATAGAGAAATTGCAATTGAATCTAAATTTGGAGATGTTAAGAAGTATTTAGTTAAGCTTTCTAACCAAATTTTAGTGCAAGAGAATGACTTTGTTAAAGCGGGTACGCCTTTATCAGATGGTGCAATTACACCAATTGACATATTAAATATAAAAGGACCTTCAGCGGTACAACAATACTTAGTAAATGAAATTCAAGAAGTATATCGTTTACAAGGGGTAAAAATTAACGATAAGCACTTTGAAGTAGTTATACGTCAAATGATGCGTAAAGTTAGAATTGTTGATCCAGGAGATACTTTAATGTTAGAAGATCAATTAGCACATACTAGAGATTTTATTGTTGAAAACGATAAATTATATGGTATGAAGGTTATTGAAGATTCGGGTGATTCAGATACATTAAAAGCAGGACAAATAGTAACACCACGTGAATTGAGAGATGAAAATTCTATCTTGAAACGTAATGATAAAAACTTAGCTGTTGCTAGAGATGTTATTCAAGCTACTGCAACACCTGTATTACAGGGTATTACTAGAGCTTCGCTACAAACTAAATCATTCATTTCTGCGGCATCTTTCCAGGAAACTACTAAAGTGTTAAATGAAGCTGCTGTTGCAGGTAAAATTGACACATTAGAAGGATTGAAAGAAAACGTTATTGTAGGTCATAGAATCCCTGCCGGAACTGGTATGAGAGATTATGAAGAAATTATCGTAGGTTCTAAAGAAGATTTTAATGAATTAATGACTGCTAAAGAAGAATTTAATTATTAACTTATCTATTTAGCTATATAATAATTAAAAGCCTAATAGATAAATTTCTATTAGGCTTTTTTAAATTTTTAAATTATGGAAAATAATAACCAACAAGGACAAATTAACATTGAATTAGACGAAAAAATTGCGGAAGGAATATATTCTAATTTAGCAATTATCAATCATTCTAATAGCGAGTTTGTTTTAGATTTTGTGGCTGTTATGCCAGGTGCGCCCAAAGCGAAAGTGAAATCTAGAATTATTTTAACGCCACAACATGCAAAGCGTTTATTAAAAGCTATGGCCGAAAATATTAAACGATTTGAAAACCAGCATGGTGAAATTACAGAAGGTGAAACACCAAATATTCCATTAAATTTTGGACCAACTGGTCAAGCTTAACAAATTAAAGTCTCGCAATTAGCGAGACTTTCTTATTTTTGTACAAATTTTATTTTTATGCAACTTGTTTTAGCAAATTCTGCACACGCAACTATTATTAAAGATTTGGCTTATGCTATTTGGCCTAGTGCTTATAGTGAAATTCTTTCGTCTGAGCAATTGATGTATATGTTAGATATGTTTTACTCTGAAAAGGCATTAAAACAGCAAATGGAAGATAAAGAGCATGTTTTTTACTTAGCAAAGAATGCTGCTGGCAAATATGTTGGTTTTGTTGCTTACGAAATTAACTGTGAACCTCATAAAACGAAGATTCATAAAATATACGTTTTACCAGAAACCCAGGGAACAGGAGTTGGAAAGCAACTTTTTACTTTAGTATGTGCAAATGCAAAAAAAGAAAACCAAACAGCAGTTTTCCTAAATGTAAATAAATACAATAAAGCCAAAGACTTTTATTCAAAACTTGGTTTTACAATTACGAAAGAAGAAGTAATTGATATTGGAAATAATTACATCATGGATGATTATGCAATGGAAATTATAATCTAACGATTTCTCTCATCATAATTTCTACTTCCTGTAAATTTAGCTTTGTTACTTGGTAAACTTGCTTCTTCTGTTTTGCTAGAATCAGAAATTAAAGCATTTAAATCTTCCAATTCTTTAGGCGTAAGATTTCTGTATTTCCCAACAGGTAAGTCTAATGAAATATTTATGATACGGGTTCTTTTTAGCGCCACAACATCGTAATCTAAATATTCACACATTCTACGAATTTGGCGGTTTAAACCTTGTGTTAATATAATTCTAAACACGTTTTTACTAACTTGTTCTACTTTACATTTACGGGTAATAGTATCTAAAATAGGAATACCACTTGACATTTGTTCTATAAAACGATCTGTAATAGTTCTGTCTACAGTTACAATATATTCTTTTTCGTGGTTGTTTCGTGCACGTAAAATTTTATTTACAATATCTCCGTCATTAGTCATAAAAATTAATCCTTCACTGCCTTTGTCTAAACGGCCAATAGGGAAAATACGTTCAGGATAATTAATTTCGTCAATAATATTATCGCGTACACTTAGGTTGGTTGTACATTCAACACCTTCGGGTTTGTTATAAGCCAAATAAATATGGTTGTCTTTTTTTTCTTTTATTAATTCGCCATTAACATGCACTTCATCAGTTGGGCTAATTTTAGTACCCATTTCTGGAATAACGCCATTAACAGTTACTCTTCCTTGATCGATAAGTCTATCGGCTTCACGGCGAGAGCAATAACCACTTTCTGATAAGAATTTATTGATGCGAATTAAATTATTTTCCATACTGTAAAGATACTGTTTTTAGTAATTACTGACTAGTAAATAGTAATTAGTAAACGATTTTGAGAATTGTACATAAAAAATCCCGAATGAATCGGGATTTAAATTTTATATAAAGGTTGGAATTACATTTTTGCAAAAAGTTTTTCCATTTTTTCTTTTTCTTCTTCAGCAAGAACGTGGTCTACTAAAATACGTCCACTGTGCTCATCTGTTAAAATTTTCTTACGGCCAGCAATTTCCATTTGCATTTGTGGAGGAATAGTAAAGAAAGATCCTGCAGATGCGCCTCTTTCAATTGAAACAACCGCTAAGCCATTTCTTACACTTCCTCTAATTCTATTGTATGCAATTAATAAACGCTCTTCAATTTTTGTTTGATATTCAGCAGACTTTTTAGTTAAGAAGGCTTCTTCTTTTTCAGTCTCAGCCATAATATCACTTAATTCAGCTTTTTTATGCTTCAAGTGCAATTGTTTAGCTTCTAATCTCTCTTTAGATTGATTTAAGGCTTCTTTTTTATACTCTATAGAAGCTTTCATTTCACGAATATGCTTTTCTGCTAATTCAATTTCTAATTCCTGAAATTCTACTTCTTTAGTTAAAGAGTTAAATTCTCTATTATTGCGAACATTTTTTTGTTGTTCTAAATATTTTTTAATGGAAGCTTTGTGTTCGTCAATTGCATTTTTCTTTTCTTTAATTTGATTCTCAGTTGAATCTGAATCTCCTTTAAGTTTGTCTAAACGAATAGTTAAACCTGCAACTTCATCTTCTAAATCATCTACTTCTAAAGGTAGTTCTCCTCTTACATTACGAATTTCGTCGATTTTGGAGTCAATTAATTGTAAAGAGTATATTGCTCTTAACTTATCTTCTACGCTTAGTTCTTTTGTCTTTGCCATATTAAAAATATTGAACAGGATTAGTGTTTTCTTCGGATAAAATGAATGCAAAATTAGTGATTTTTTCTTTAAGAAAGTCTAAAATATAGTTTTTTGTATATCTTTCACTTTCGTAATGGCCAATATCAGCTAAAAGCATCTGATTTTCAGCTTCATAGAATTGATGGTATTTTAAATCGGCAGTTAAATAAGCATCGGCTCCAGCTTGCAATGCATTTTTAATTGCATAACTTCCTGAACCTCCTAAAACGGCTACTTTTTTTATTTCTTTTCCTAATAAAGCACTATGTCTAATTCCGCCACATTGCATTTTTGTTTTCACAAGATTTAAAAAGTCTATTTCAGAGATTGGTTTTTCAAATTCTCCAACCATTCCTAAACCTATGTTTTGGTGTTGGTTTGTAAGTTCATAAATTTCATATGCAATTTCATCATAACCGTGATTGTTAAATAAAGCATTTAAAATTGTTTGCTCTTTATTTTTTTCAAACGTAACTTCAATTTTAGTTTCTTCGTGTTCTATAAACTGATTTGTTTTTCCAATAACTGGTTTGCTGTCTGAATTTCCTTTAAAAGTTCCGTTTCCAGTGCTTGAGAAACTACAATTTTCATAATTTCCAATAGTTCCAGCTCCAGCTGAAAAAAGAGCGTTTCTCAATCTTTCTGCATCAGAAGTTGGTATAAAACAAACCAATTTTCTAATAAAATTTATCTTCGGAACTAAAATTTTAGTATTAATTAAGCCTAAAGCGTCACAAAATATTTTGTTTACACCTTTATGGTGGTTGTCCAAAGCGGTATGAACTGCATATATTGCAATGTCATTTTTTATGGCTTTAATAATAGACCTTTCAACATAATTTTTGCCTGTAATTTTCGTTAATCCTGAAAATAAAATAGGGTGGAAGCACACTATTAAATTGCATTTTTTAGCAATTGCTTCGTCCACAACATTTTCTAAGGCATCATGGCAAATTAAGGCCGCATTTATTTCTTGGTTTTTATCTCCAATTATCAATCCTACATTGTCAAAATCTTCTGCATAAGCAAGTGGAGCCATTTCTTCTAAAACGGTAATTATTTTTTGTAATTTCATTTGATTTTTTTCGAATTAAAAAAAGTGCGAATTAACAAATCAACTTTTTTTTATAAAGATAAAATATTATACTTTCGTACTATGAATTTTTTAAGAAAATTACTTTTTCCGGTTGCTTTCATTTATTGGATAGTTACTTGGTTGCGAAATTATTTTTACGATAAGCAAATATTTAAAAGCAAGTCTTTTGATTTACCCATTATAGCTGTTGGAAATTTGAGCGTAGGCGGAACTGGAAAAACACCTCAAATAGAATATTTAATTAGGCTTTTACAAGATCAATATAAACTAGCTACATTAAGCCGAGGATATAAAAGAGAGACTAATAATTTTGTTTTAGCAAATGCTTCTACAACGGTTAAACAACTTGGAGACGAACCTTTTCAGTTTTTTACAAAATTTCCTAAAATAAAAGTCGCTGTAGATGCAAATAGAATTAACGGAATAACGGAACTTTTAAAATTAGAGGATAAACCAAATGTTATTCTTTTAGACGATGCTTTTCAGCACAGAAAGGTAAAAGCAGGTTTTTATATTTTATTGACAACTTATTCAGAGTTGTTTTGCGAGGATTATATTTTGCCTTTTGGAAACTTGCGGGAGCCTAGTTTTGCTAAAAAAAGAGCAAATATGATAATTGTCACTAAATGCCCAGTTGCTATTTCAGACCTTGCGATCTGTGATATTAAGAGGAAGTTGGATACTAATATTCCTGTTTTTTTTAGTAAAATTGAGTACGATGAATTGGTTTATTCAGAAATGGAATCTATTAAAACATCTTATTTAATACAAGCAGAAAAAATTATAATTACAGGTATTGCAAAACCATTTCCCTTTATAAGTTATTTAAAAAAAGAAAATGATTTGGTTTTAGAGTTTCCAGATCATCACAATTTCACAGATAAAGAGATTAATAAAATTAAAAAATTAGCAAATAATAAAGTAATTATTACTACAGAAAAAGATTATATGCGTTTAAAAGGGAGTTTGCCTAAAGCACAACTTTTCTATTTGCCTATCAAAAGTACTATTGTTAAGGATGCTAATTTATTAAATAAAATTATTTTAGATTATGTGGGAAGAAGTACAAGAGACTGTTAATTTTATTCAAAATAAAATTGATTTTACACCAGAATACGGAATTATTTTAGGTTCTGGTTTAGGAAGTTTTACAAATGATATTGAAATTACGCATACTATATCTTATAAAGATATTCCAAACTTCCCAGTATCTACAGTTGAAGGACATAATGGTGCTTTGGTTTTTGGAACAATAGGAAGCAAGAAAGTTTTGGCTATGCAAGGAAGATTTCATTATTATGAAGGATATTCTATGCAACAAGTTACATTTCCAGTACGAGTTATGAAACAATTAGGAATTAATAAGCTAATAGTTTCAAATGCATCAGGTGGTGTAAATTCTGATTTTAAAGTTGGCGATGTAATGCTTATAACCGATCATGTAAATAATATGCCTGAGCATCCTTTGCGTGGGAAAAATGATGAACGATTTGGACCACGATTTGTAAATATGAGTGCGCCGTATTCTAAAGCAATGAATACTAAAGTTAGAGAAATTGCTGCAGATTTGTCTATTCCAATTAAAGAAGGAGTTTATGTAGCTCTTCAAGGACCTACTTTTGAAACCCTTGCTGAATATAGAATGGTAAAAGCTATAGGCGGAGATTGTGTGGGAATGTCCACAGTTCCTGAGGTTATTGTTGCAAAACACATGGACATGGATTGTTTAGGAATTTCTGTAATTACAGATATGGGAGACGCAGCTAATATGGAAGGAGTAAACCATGAAGAAGTTCTTGAAGCTGCAAAATTAGCGGAGCCTAAAGTTAGAACGTTGATAAAACAATTTATTCTACGTTTTAGTTAAGTATATAGTTATTGTTTTATAAAAAACATCTGGTATAAACGGCTTTGTAATTACCTCATTCATTCCATAAGAAAGGAGCATTTCTTTGTTTTCATTTAAAGAAATAGCGGTCAAAGCTATAATTGGTGTAGTGGTATTAAACTTTCGAATTTCTGCAGTAGCTTCTGTTCCATTAATTCCAGGTAGGTGCACATCCATTAAAACCAAATCATAGGAGTTGTTTTGCAAGTGTTGCACTGCATCTTCTCCATTGTCAATTATTACGCAAGTAATGTTCTTTTGTTCTAACATTTTTTGTGTAATTAATTGATTAATTTTATTGTCTTCTACAAGTAATATTTTTTTGTTGGATAAATCTATTTCTGGTTGAATTTCTGGTTCGTCAATAGTATTTGCTTTTCCTTTTTTAAATTTCAGAGAAAAACTAAAACTACTTCCGTTTTCTCCGTCGCTTACAAGCGTAATTTTAGAATTCATTATTTCTAAAATTTTATTTACGATAGATAAACCAAGTCCAGTTCCTCCATAAGTTCTATTTATTTCTATCGATCCTTGGTTGAAACTATCAAAAATACTTTCCTGTTTGTCTAGCGGAATTCCAATTCCATCATCTTTAATTTCAAAAAAGACAGTTATTTCATTTGTAGTTTCAAATTCTCTTCTAAGTGTAATCCATATGTTTCCATTTCCACTAAATTTTATAGCATTACTAATTAGGTTAATAAGTACTTGCGAAACTTTTGTAGAATCACCAATTAAGATTTGATTAATAGATTCATCTATATAACAATGGCTTATAATATTGTTTTCAAGTATAAGTTCGCTAAAAGAGTTTTTAATATTAGTTACTAATTCTAAAAGATTAAAAGGTAGTCCTTCCACAATAACTTTATCGGATTCGAGTCTGTTAATTTCTAAAATATCATTGATAAAAGTTAAGAGATAATCTCCAGAAAACTCTAATGATTTTAAATATTGAAGCTGACTTTGTTTTGGCTTTTCTTGTAATAATAGATACGTAAGTCCGTTTATTGCATTTAACGGAGTTCTTAGTTCGTGGCTAACGGTGGCCAAGAAATTTGCTCTTGCTTTTGAAGCAAGTTCCACTTTTTCTTTTTCAATTGTTAATTCTTTGTTCGTTGTTTTAAGAAGTTTATTAGAGCTAATTCTTATTTTATTGTTTTTATATAAAGAAATACTCAGCAAAGAAAGAATTGCTATAAGTGCAACACTTAAAATACTTATTAATTTTGAAAAACGTAAAGTTTTTTGTTGGCTTTTCTTGTCCTTGTCAAGTTGTTCAATAGTTTGTAATTGTTTGTCAAATTGAATTTCGTCAAAAGTATTTTCAGACACAAAAGAATTATAATTACTACCTAAAGAGTCCGCTATTTTTGCATATTTGTCTAAAAAATAATAAGATTTATCATATTGGTTTACCTTTTTGTAGGCAAGACTTGTTTTTTTTAATATTTTCTTTTGAATAAGTAAATTTTTGTTTCCTTTCGTATTTATACTTAATGCAGTTTCATAATATGTAATTGCGGTTCTATATTGCTGTTTTAGGTAATAAATTTCGCCAAGTTGAAAGTAAGCTTCAATTTTTGTAAAAATAAAATCTTCGTTTGTTGTGTTGTCAATTATTGATTTGAAAATTGTACTTGCTTTTTCAAAATTGTCTTCGTTTTTATAAATAATTCCTTTTTGAAGATTTATTAGTTCAATAGCGTCTAGAAAGTTTAAATTCTTATAAATTTGTGCCGCTTTATTTAAATATATTTCTGAAATTTCTGGTTTATTTTTTTCTAAATAACAATTCCCTAAATTATAATATGCTAAAGCTAGGTTTATAGTTTCCTCTTTTTTGTTGTAATAATTTATGGATATAATGAAATTTTCTATTGCATTTCCAACTTTTCTTAAATCAAAGTAAATGCTTCCTAATACTAAATAACAATCGGCAAGTTTATTTTCTAGATTATTATTTTTTGCAAATTCAATTGCTTTTTCAGTATATATTATTGCTTTGTTAAATGATTTTTTATCTTCTTTATTAAAAACAGCAACTTCTAAGAAATAATCAACAGAATCGTTAATCTCAGTGTTTTCTTTGTATAAAGATTGTGAATAACTTAAAGAAGTTAAAAATAAAAGCACTAGAAAATAACGTTTAATTTGCAATGCTTATATTTTTAATGAAAATTATACGATAAATATAAAGCTTATTTTTTTGAGATAAAGCTAATTAAATCAATTAATCTCGAAGAATAGCCAATTTCATTATCATACCAACCTACAATTTTAACCATTTTACCGATTACAGAAGTTAATTCTGCGTCAAATAAGCATGAATTTGTGTTGCCAATAATATCTACAGAAACAATTGGGTCTGTTGTATAAGCAAGTATTCCTTTTAGTTCGTTTTCAGACGCTTTTTTAAATGCCGCATTTATTTGTGCAATGGTAATATTTTCTTTTAAATTAAATGTAATATCTGTTAAAGAGCCATCTGGAACAGGAACTCTAATTCCGCAACCACCAATTTTCCCGTCTAATTCAGGAAAAATTTTTGTTATTGCTTTGGCAGCTCCAGTTGTTGTAGGCACAATAGATTGAGAAGCTCCGCGTGCTCTTCTCAAATCTTTATGGGGTTGATCATGCAAACTTTGATCTGTAGTGTAAGAATGAATAGTTGTTATATATGCTTGTTCAATTTCGGCAAGTGTTTGTATTACCTTTATCATTGGCGCTGCATTATTAGTGGTGCAACTAGCATTAGAAATTATGGTTTCAGTACCGTCTAAAACACTTTCATTAATTCCCATGACTACCGTTTTAATAGTTTCGTCTTCAGAAGGAGCCGAAAGAATTACTTTTTTTGCACCAGCAATTATATGTTGATTTGCTAATTCCCAAGTTTTAAATTTTCCTGTAGCTTCAATAACTATATCAATATTTAACGTTTTCCAATCTAAATTAGAAATCTCCCTTTCGTGGAAAAATAAATATTCTTTTTGATTTACTGTAATAGCAGAGTCTGTAAAACCTACATTAAATGGTAAAACACCATGTATACTGTCGTATTTGGTTAAATGGCTCATTGTTTTATTATCTGCAATGTCATTTATTGCGATAACTTCAATTGTAGGATGATTAAGTAACAAACGAAATAAATTTCGACCTATTCTTCCATAACCATTAATAGCGATTCTTGTTTTATTCATTTAGTTAAAAAGGTTGTTGTTTAAGAGTTTAAAGGTTTATAAGATTAAAACTAATTTTTAACCTTATAAACCTTTAAACTCTCAAATAATTTTATAAAATATGTTTCTCTGCATGATACGAAGAACGCACTAAAGCCCCGCTTTCTACATGTCTAAAGCCAAGTTCTTTTCCTATTTTTTCGTATTTTTCAAATTGTTCAGGATGAATAAATTCTTTAACGGGTAAATGTTTTTTAGAAGGTTGAAGGTATTGACCAATAGTTACAATATCTACATTAGCATCTCTTAAATCATGAAGTACTTGGATTACCTCTTCTTCTGTTTCGCCTAAACCAAGCATAATACCAGATTTAGTTCTCTTGATACCCTGCTCTTTTAAGTAACGTAAAACCTCTAAGCTTTTCTCATATTTAGCCTGAATCCTAACTTCCCTTGTTAAACGTTTTACGGTTTCCATATTGTGGGAAACCACTTCTGGAGCTACTTCAACAATACGATCTATATTTCTTGTGTTTCCTTGAAAATCTGGAATTAAAGTTTCAAGAGTGGTATTTGGGTTCATTCTACGAATTGCCTTCACCGTTTCTGCCCAAACTATAGAACCCATATCTTTTAAATCATCTCTATCCACACTTGTTATAACAGCATGTTTAATGCCCATTAATTTAATAGAACGTGCTACTTTTTCTGGTTCATCCCAGTCTACCGTTTCAGGTCTACCGGTTTTTACACCACAAAAACCACAAGAACGGGTACAAATATTTCCTAGAATCATAAAAGTTGCAGTTCCTTCGCCCCAGCATTCACCCATATTGGGACAGCTACCTGATGCACAAATGGTATTTAACTTATATTTATCTACTAAAGTTCTTAATTCTGTATATTTTTTACCAGTTGGTAACTTTACGCGTAACCATTTTGGTTTTGGTTCTCTTGGAGGAAAAACATTTTCTGTTGCCATATTATCTTTTTCAAATTGTTTTAAAGTACAAAGATAACAAGAAGTTAGAAGTTAGGAGTTAGAAGTAGTAAAAAAAAAGCGAACTTTAATAAAATGTTATAATTTGTTTTTATTTTTTTGGGCGTTCCTGTTTCTTTCGTACCTCACAATAACAGGTCGTGCTATTCGCTATATCTTTTATTCCGCAATTGCTTCATAAAAGGATGCCGCTTCTATCCCTAACGTAGAATAATAAGATTTGGCAGCTTTCTAAAAGTTGTCAAATCTGTTAAATTATATCATTCCACAAAAATATAAGTCTATATTGTGCCTATCAAAAGAATACTAGCACTAACATAAAAATATGGTTTATAAAGAGCTAAGTGAAATGGCTACCTTTTTAAATTCACTTGTGTATAAATTATATTTTATCAAGGTTGGAAACTCTTCAGTAAAGCCAAGTCCAAAATCTCTGAAAAAAGTATTGTTTCTATCAATTAAAAAAGTTATTTCTTTATGTTTAAAATTATTTTGATGAAACTCTTGATAATTAAAATTAGTAAGGCCGAAAGAAATTACTATAATTTGAGATTTATTTAATTTGTTTCTACTTGATAATTCTTCAATTTCTTTCATACAACTTTCACAATCAGGTAGTATATATGGAATCAATTTATCCTCTGTTTTGTCAAATACATCATCCAATACAGCCACATTATTGTTTAGCTCGCTAAATTCAAAGTTTTTTACGTTTCTTCCTTCATAATTATATCGTATTGCTTGAATAATCATGAACGATACAATTATAAATACTATTGTTATTAGGATCTTTTTCATTAATTAAATTTATTGTTTAGGAAGTCATAATCTTTATAAATTAAGCCAGCATGATCTAATGTCTCTTCATTATTAAAATTAAAAGAAAATTCCTTTCCTATATGCTCTCCTTTTGTTTGTAAACACAACATTTTTCTACTGCTACTTTCTAAAAAGTATTTGCCATCCATTTTAGAAAACTTAAACTTAAAGCCGTCTTCAAGAACTTTGTACTCATATATTGTACTTAAATCATAAGAATTAGTAAACCAAATATTATTTTTACTTTCTGAAAGATTCATATTTAATTCAATAATACCAAAATCGTATTTGTCAATAATAAAATAACCCTCATAAAGTAGTTTTGAGTTGTTTTTCTTAGGAGAAAATTTTAAAATATAGAAATCATCAGTTTTTTCTAATTCATATTGGTAGACTTTGCTCTCAAAAATTGGTGTTATAACAAATTCAGTTAAAGAGCAATAAACGCTACTTTGTACTGGTATTTGCACATGTTTATTAAAAATAGTAAATACTTCGGTGGAGCTTTTTTCACTTAAAAGACGTTTTCCTGTATAAATTATTTTATTAATATCATTTGCTTTTAGCCCTTCAGATGGATAAATAATATTGTTAAATAAGTAAATTGTAGAATTGTCACAAGTAAACTCAACTTTAGATTGGTAATATCTATAGCGTTTTTGACTTTGCTTGTATCTGGATTCTTTTATTTTTTTTAATATGTTTTCGGGGTTTTCTTTTATTGATGTTATTACAATTGTATCTAATTGTAGCATTTTTATTAGATCGAGTTCTACAACCCAGTTTTTGTTTTTTAATTCATCTAACGAATACTCTACATCATTATAAGTTTCTTTTACAAGAATTAATTTTTCAAAAGTTTTTTCAAAAGCAATTTCACCCATTTTATTTGTTTGCCCTAAAAATTTTTTTTCACTGTATATTAAAGTGTTCTCGATAGGTAATTTATCAATACTTGAAATTATTTTTAAAGTATTTGATTGTGAGTAAATAAAACTAGAAAATAATAGAAATATATGTTTATACATTATAAATTTAGTTTAAAACTGTCCATAAAGTTGATTTATAGACAGTTAAATTTGGTTAATTACCAAGCCCAATCCCAGTTACCATCAGCAGTACACCTTGTGCTTCTTTTTGCTATGTTTTGTTATCGAAATTATTTTACCTGCTTTAACCACTACATCTTGGTTGTTTAAAACCTCATTTGTTTGCATAGTAATTACCGAAACATTTGTGATAACAAGATCTGTTGTTTTTTTAGTAGATGTTTGCCCAAAAGAAACAAGAGTTTTTAGCAGTAATAGCAGGATTAAAAAGTAATTTTTCATTTTTTATAGATATTTATATTTTTACACAATTTTTTTGTTCATATATTTTTTTACCATCTTATTTTATAAGGATAAGACTCATAAATTGCATTATCTTCATTGATAGTATATCCAATTTCTGCATCTTTTTTTGCTTTTTCCAATAGTGTAGAAGCGTCATTTTTTTTACCCAAGCGAGATAAACAAATAGCTTTATAAAATTCTACATCTGAAAATTCAGGATATTGTTTTAAAGACTTATCAAATTCAATTATAGCTTCTTCCCATTTTTGGTGTTCATATTTACTAATGCCGTAGTAAAATAAATCTAAATGATGTGCTTCTTTTACTCTTTTTATTTGATCTTCAATATCTATTTTAAATATTTTTTCAGCCTTTTCAAATTCATTTAATTGCAAATGAGATAGTCCTATATAAAAAGCATACGTATGATCCATTTCGTAATTATTGCCGAATTTTTTCTTGCAATCCTCGAAGTCTATAATTGCTTCTTCGTAAGTTTTAGCAAAAATACATTTTATAAAAGCTCTGTATGGTTGCCATCTTGCAGCATCATATTGTACGGCTTTGTCAATATATTGCATCCCAACCTCGTATTTTCTAGCTTTAAAATATGGCATGGCTTTTTGTTGCCACAAATAGGCTATTGTGCTGTCTTTTTTTAAGCCAGCATCTAAGCAATCTTGATATTCTTTCATCATAATTGTGTAGTTGATTTTGTCTGCACAATCATAAATATGCTCTTGAATAATAATATCTTGTCTTGTTTTTTTCTCTTCTAAGGTTTCTTGCTTTTTAGTCTGACTTTGACATTGAATAAAGCAAAATGAAAACAGTAATAAAATTAGTTTAGTCATTTTTTATTGGGTTTTGTTTTATAAAGTCTTTATAGGTAAAATTATAGGGTTGATTTCTCGAGTGAATTTATCAACTAAATTAATCTTTAGATTCAACTAATAAATTCGAATTACTAACTTTTATTTCATAGAAAAAAAGAATTAACTTCTTTTTGAAATTATTTCTGCCAATAATTTTTTTGCTCGTAACAGCTTTACTTTAATGTTATTTAAAGGTTCTTCTAGGGTTTCGGCTATGTCAAGATAGCTCATTTCTTGAAAATAACGCAGTTGTATTACTTCTTGATAAGCGGGTTTTAATAACTTTATGTAACCTAGAAGTTGCGATAAGTTTTGCTCTGTAATAATATCGTCTTCTGCACTAGGAGAATTGTCAATTATTTGATAGGCTTGGCTGTTTTCTCCATGATTTTCCATGTTTAAAAAATGAGAAGACTTTTTCTTACGAAGCATGTCAATATGCACATTTTTTGCAATGGCAATTAACCAAGTATTAAAACCAAATTCAGAATTGTAACTTGCTATTTTATCAAAAGCTTTTGCAAATGTTTCAATTACAATGTCTTCTGTATCTGCCTCATTTTCTGTTCGTTTTAACATGTAACCAAAAACTTCATTCCAAAAAAAATCTAACAAGAACGTAAAGGCAACTTGATCGCCATTTTTAGCTTTGTCAATATTTTTTTGTATTATTTCTGAAGTTATTTCCAATGTTTAGGTTTTGAGAATAAATTAACGAGATACAAATTGATTTGTGTAAATATAAGAATGATTTCTATAATTGGAAACCAATAAATTAGATCTTTTTCTTTTAATTTTGAAGCACTATAACCCAAAGAAATCCATGCTGTTAAATACCGTAAAGTAATTAATGTTGCAACGATTATTAATTGAAACTTTAAGACTAGTAAAATAACACTTAGAATTATAAAAAATAACTGCGAAGTGTAAAATAAACCCAATTGAATTTTATCAAATGTTTTATAATATTTTGCAGTAGAAATATGCCTTCTTTTTTGATTTATCCAATCTTTAAAAGTAGTTTTTGGCGTAGAATAAGTAAAACTATTTACATCAAAACAAATAGAAGTGTTTGTTTTTGTGCTTGCTTGGTTAATAAATAAATCGTCGTCGCCAGATCTAATTTTCATGTGGTCTATAAAACCATTTACCTTGTAAAACTCCTCTTTTTTATAGGCTAAATTTCTTCCAACTCCCATGTAAGGCGAACCTATTTTTGCCCAAGAAAAATATTGAACAGCAGTCATTAAAGTTTCAAAACGGATTAATTTATTTAAGAAAGAACTGTTTATTTTAGTGTAAGCTCCATATCCTAAAACAATGGTTTTCTTATCTGTAAAGTTAGATGTCATTAACGTAATCCATTCTTTAGATTGTGGTCTACAATCAGCATCTATAAAAAGCAAATGCTCATATTTAGAGACTTTTATACCGAGGGTTAAAGCATATTTTTTATTACCCCAAAAAGTTTCGTTATTCGCAACTTTTACTACTCTAACATTGGCATGTTGTTTTTCGTACTCTTCAAATACATCCAAAGTGTTGTCGCTTGATGCATCATCAATAAGAACGATTTCAAATTCTGGATAATTTTGATTTATTAATGAGGGAAAATATTCTTTAATATTCTCTGCTTCGTTTTTAGCACAAACAATTATAGATACGGGTATTTTAGTTGAATTATTTTCTGTTTTTTTTTCAAATGAAAAAGAACCGAAAATAAAAAGATAATAAACAATTTGTATAGCGACAGTAATAGCTAATGCTACGAGAAGTAGGTTAAAAATCATATAAATAGCTATTAACTAGGAATTACTGTTATCTCCAGAACAATCCTTCATTTCTTCAGATGTTTTTCCGCAATAACCACAACTTTCACCGTCTTTATTTAAAAAAGGACTTTGGCTTGCGCATGTTCCTGAAAATTTCCCATCTTTTTTTGCCCAAATTTTAATTGCAATTCCTGCAAATGCTATTGCAAGCAAGCCTATTGTAAGAAATATAAGTTTCATTTTTTCATTTTTTAAAGTATGCAAATTTACAAAACAAACAGCAATGATGTGCAAAAAAAGGTTAAATAATGTTTACCTCTGCTTCAATGGCAATTTCATATTTTTCTAAGATTGTTTTCTGAATATTTTTGGAAACGGCAACTATTTCTTTTCCAGTTGCATTGCCATAATTTACTAAAACTAAGGCTTGGTTTTTATGAATACCAGCATCGCCAAATCTTTTCCCTTTAAAACCTGCTTGCTCAATTAGCCACCCTGCTGGAACTTTTACTTCTGTTTCTGAAATTACATAATGTGGCATTTCAGGGTGTTTTTTATGCAATTCTTTGTATTTATCAGATGAAATAATTGGATTTTTAAAAAAACTTCCGCTATTTCCTAATTCTTTTGGATCTGGAAGTTTGCTTTTTCTAATGGCAATTACTGCATTGCTAATGTCTTTTATTGTAGGCTTAGAAATATTGTTATTTGCAAGTTCTGTTTCAATAGCTCCATAAGTACTATTGGTCTTGTGTTTTTGCTTTGTAAGTTTAAAAACTACGCTTGTAATTATAAATTGTTCTTTTAATACATTTTTAAAAATACTTTCTCGGTAGCCAAACTGGCAATCTTCTTTGTTGAACTCTTTAATATCTTTACTAATTATGTTAATTGCTTCACAAGATGCAAAAACATCTTTTATCTCAATACCATAAGCGCCTATGTTTTGTATGGGTGTTGTGCCTACATTCCCTGGAATTAAAGAAAGATTTTCAATTCCGCCATAATTATGATCAATACACCATAGTACAAATTCGTGCCAATTTTCTCCTGCATTTGCTTTTACCCAAACATGGTTTTCGTCTTCATTAACTACAAATATTCCTTTTAAATCTACATGCACTACTAGTCTATCGATGTTTTGTGTAAGTAGCATGTTGCTTCCACCGCCAAGAATAAAAATTTCTTGATTTAAAAGTAAAACTTCCTTTATATCTGCAATAGAGTGAGCCGAAACAAATTGTTTTGCTTTGGCTTCTATGCCAAAAGTATTATACGCTTTTAAAGAAAAATTCGATTGAATAGTCATAGAATATATAGGATAAATAAAGTGTAAAAATAAGAATTCTAAAAAGAAATAATCTAATTATAGCTGAAAAATAGCATAAGATTGATGTGTGCTTTTAATAATTTCTTCGGTACGTTTAGCATGTGTATCTGAAATAAAAATTTGACCAAAAACAGCATTATTAACCATTGTTACTATTTTTTCAACTCTAGTTTCGTCTAACTTGTCGAAAATATCATCGAATAATAATATTGGTAATTCGCCACTTTTTTGTTTTATAAACTCAAATTGCGCCAATTTTAATGCAATTAAAAAAGATTTTTGTTGTCCTTGCGAACCAAATTTTTTTATAGGAAAACCATCAATTTCAAAAATTAAATCGTCTTTTTGTATTCCGGTGCTTGTATATTGAATTACCTTATCTTTATAAGTACTTTCTTTAAATAAAGTAAGGAGGTCTTTTTCAAAAAGAGCACTTTGGTAAACTAACTGTACTTTTTCTGCATTATCCGTTATGTGACTATGGTATTTTTGAAAAATAGGAATAAAATTTTCTAGAAATTGTTTTCTTTTCTCAAATATAGATGTTCCTAAAGGTGCTAATTGTTCGTTATAAACAAGTAATGTTTCGTTGTCAAACGCATGGTTTAAAGCAAAATATTTTAACAAAGCGTTTCTTTGGGTAAGCAACTTATTATATTGAATTAAGGCATTTAAATAAGTACTGTCTAAAGTTGCAATAACGCTATCTAAAAATTTACGTCTAATGTCGCTCCCTTCAGAAATTAAGTTTGTGTCAGAAGGCGATATAATTACAAGAGGAATAAAACCAATATGGTCACTTAGACGGTCGTAAATTTTATTATTGCGTTTTAATATTTTTTTCTGACCTCTTTTTAAACTACATGCTATTTTTTCTTCTCTCTCTTTTTTGGTAAAAGTAGCGTCAATTAAAAAAAAATCCTCATCGTGTTTTATGTTTTGAACAGAAAGCGGATTGAAATAGCTTTTACCGTAAGAAAGATGGTAAATAGCGTCTAATATATTTGTTTTCCCAATACCATTTTTACCTACAAAACAATTAATTTTTTCGTCAAATTCAAAAGATTTGTCGGAAATATTCTTGTAATTTAATAAGGTAAGTTGCTTTAGGTACACGGGTAAATTGATGTAAATTGGAATATAAATACAAAAGTAGTTGTAAATTATATAAAATAACAGTTAATTTATCTTTTAATTTTGAATAAAAATTATATTTTTGCAGCTCAATCAACTTAATTTAAATGGCAACATATAATAAAAGAGGCTACAAAGCTTCAAAACCAGAAGAACTAGAAACAGAAGGTAATGAATTTGGAGAAGTAACGGCATCTACTGAGGAAAGTACTACGGAAGAAGTTTTTAATACTCTAGATGAAACAGCCTCTAGAACAGAAGAATGGGTTGCTAAAAACCAAAAAATAATTTTAGGAGTAGTTGGATTTATTGCCTTAATTACAATAGGCTATATCTTGTATGGTAAGTTTATATCTGATCCTAAAGAAGATAAAGCGTTTAGCGAAATTTTTCAAGCGCAAGAATATTTCAACCAAGCAATTGTAAATACTGAAAATCCAGATTCATTATTCACACTTGCATTAAAAGGGGGTGAAGGAAAACTTGGACTTACAGGTATTGTTGAGGAATATCCTGGTACAAAAGCTGGAAATTTAGCTAACTATTATGCAGGAATGTCTTATTTACATTTGAAAGACTTTAAAAATGCGGAAACCTATTTATTAAATTTTTCATCGAATGACGAGAATTTAAATGCTATAGCATTAGGGGCATTAGGAGATGCTTATTCTGAAACTAATAAAGTAGAAGACGCCATTTCTTATTATAAGAAAGCTGCTACAGCAAACGAAAACGAATATACAACTCCAAGATTTTTATTTAAAGCGGCTCAACTGTCTTTAGCTGCAAATAAAAAAGCAGAAGCAAATAAAATGTTTACAGAAATAAAAGAGAAATACGAAACTTCTAGAGAAGCTACTAATATTGATGCTTTTATAGCAATGACAGAATAATGTATGGCAACGGAAAATAAAAACTTATCTAATTACGATAAAGACACAATCCCAAACGCGAAAGATTTTCGGTTTGGGATTGTTGTTTCAGACTGGAACGACGAAATTACAAATGGTTTATTTAATGGCGCAAAAGCAGCATTATTAGATTGCGGTGCTTTGCCAGAAAATATTGTTAGATGGAATGTTCCCGGAAGTTTTGAACTTGTATTTGGTTCGAAGAAAATGATTGAAACACAACAGGTGGATTGCGTAATTGCAATAGGTTGTGTTATAAAAGGAGAAACAATGCATTTTGAGTTTGTTTGCGAAGGAGTTACGCAGGGTATAAAAGACCTAAACATTAATTATGATGTGCCTACAATTTTTTGTTTATTAACCGATAATTCCATGCAACAGTCTTTAGACAGAAGCGGTGGCAAACACGGTAATAAAGGAACAGAAGCTGCAATTGCAGCTATAAAAATGGTAGATTTAAACAGGATTTCATAGTGCTATAATACTAAAAGTAAAATCCCGCAAAAGCGGGATTTTTTGTTAACAAAAAATTGAGACAATAAACCTAATAATTGCCTAAATTTGAACAAAATCAATAGTTATGTTTGTAAAATCACTTTTAAGACTTCATAGATATAGAAAATTCGATTACAGACCTAGATATTTAGACAATACTAGAGATAAAATTAATGAATTGAAAATTCAAAAAGGATACGAAGTAACGGAAGTAAAACCCGGAAGTAAATTTAGAAGAGAAAGCACCATTAAAAATTGGAATAATTCTCGAAATATAGCTACTAGTTCTAGTTCTAGTTTACGAATTGCATTTATCTTTGCAATACTCTGTTTCGTTTGCTACATTATTTTAAGAGTAGCTAAATAGTTTAACATATTTTATGTCGAGTATAATTCAACTTTTACCAGATCACGTCGCTAATCAAATAGCTGCAGGAGAAGTCGTTCAGCGACCAGCTTCTGTTGTAAAAGAATTACTGGAAAATGCAATTGATGCAAAAGCTTCGGATATTAAACTTATAATTAAAGATGCTGGTAAAACACTAGTACAAGTTATTGATAATGGATCAGGAATGTCTGTTACCGATGCACGTTTGTGTTTTGAACGCCATGCAACTTCAAAAATTCGTCAAGCTGAAGATTTATTTGATTTACATACAAAAGGTTTTCGCGGCGAAGCATTAGCTTCTATAGCTGCAATTGCACATGTAGAATTAAAAACAAAACAAGAACAAGAAGAGCTTGGTACCCATATAATTATTGAGGGAAGTAAATTTATTTCGCAAGATGTAGCCGTTTTACCAAAAGGGACTTCTTTTGCGGTTAAAAATTTATTCTTTAATATACCGGCGAGGAGAAATTTTTTAAAATCAGACAATGTGGAACTTCGTCATATTATTGATGAATTTCAGCGTGTAGCATTAGCACATCCGTCTATTTATTTTACAATGATTCATAACGGAAGCGAATCCTTTAATTTAACAAATACTAACGGTAGACAACGTATTGTTTCTGTTTTTGGTGGAAAAACCAATGAAAAATTAGTTCCAGTTACCGAAGAAACCGAGATTGTTACCATAAGTGGTTTTGTAGGAAAACCAGAACACGCAAAAAAGAGTAGAGGTGAGCAATTTTTCTTTGTAAATGATCGCTTTATAAAAAGTGGTTATTTGCATCATGCAATAATGAATGCTTATGAGGGTTTATTGCGAGAGGGAAATCAGCCTAGTTACTTTTTATATTTAAATGTTCCTCCAAATACAATAGATATTAATATTCATCCTACAAAAACAGAAATTAAATTTGACGACGAACATGCTTTATATGCTATTTTACGATCGGCAGTAAAACATAGTTTAGGGCAGTTTAATGTAGCGCCAATTTTAGATTTTGAAAGAGATGCAAATTTGGATACGCCTTACGCTTTTAATGGTAAAGACAGTGAATTTCCAATTATTCAAGTAGATAGAAATTTTAATCCATTTGCTAATGAAATTCCTATTCGCAAACAAGGATCGAGTTCGCATAATTATGAAGGAGGTTTTCATAAAAAAGAAACTAATTCTTGGGACAGCCTTTATACAGATTTACGCAAGGATTCTGCAGAAGTATCCAATATTTCTTTTGAAAGTGAAGAGGTAACGGATTCTTTGTTTAAAGATGGTGAAATTGAAAAAAACACGTCAAGAACGTACCAAATTCACAAAAAATATATCATAAGTTCTATAAAATCGGGGATGTTGGTTATTAACCAAAGTAGAGCACACCAACGTATTTTGTACGAACAGTTTTTAACAAATATTACGGTTAATAAAGCTTCTAGTCAACAATTACTATTTCCTTTAGAATTGTATTTTTCAAATGATGAGGTTCTTTTTATTAAAGAATTAAAAGCTTCTTTAGAATATACAGGTTTTGTTTTTGACACCATTGGTAACGATAAAGTTGTTATTTCTGGAACTCCAGTCAATGTGCAAGAAAGTGAAATTGCAATAGTTTTAGAAGAGCTTATTATTGCATTGCAAGAAGAAATTCCTGAAAATAGTTTTTCTTTAAACGATGGAATAGCAAAAACTTTGGCAAAGAGTATTGCTGTAAAAAAGGGCGTATATTTAACCGAAAGAGAACAACAAAATTTAGTAAATGGATTATTTGCTTGTAGAGAAGTAAATGTTTCGCCTTTTAACAAACCAATTTTCATTACTTTAAGTGTGGAAGATTTAGATAAAAAATTTGCAATATGATGAATATGACAGATATGGTTAAGCAATTGCTAATCATTAATATTATTTTTTTTATAGGAAGTTATTTAATGCCTGGATTAACAGATGTTTTGGCACTACGTTATTTTGAAAACGAAAAGTTTCGACTTTGGCAGCCTATTACACATATGTTTATGCATGGAGGTTTAATGCATATTTTCTTTAATATGTTTGCATTAGTTTCTTTTGGAAGTGCTTTAGAGCAAATGTGGGGTGGAAAAAAGTTTTTGTTTTTCTATATGTCTTGTGGTTTGGGCTCAGCTCTTTTACACACAGGAGTAAGCTATTATGAAGTACACGATACATTAGGTTATGTTGCACATTTAAATTTGTCTTCTACTGAAATACAAACATTCTTAAATACAGATTTTTCTTTATTATTTGGTGATAATGGTAAGATGTTAGCAGGAAAAGCATACTCTATTTTAGAGCGTGTAGATGCTAATCAGCAAGATTTTGAATATTTAGCGAAAGCAGCCCAGTTAAGTAGAGTTTCAGCAGTAGGTGCTTCTGGAGCTATATATGGTTTATTAGTTGCCTTTGCATTTTTGTTTCCAAATGCCGAATTAGCATTAATGTTTATACCAATGCCTATTAAAGCAAAATATTTTGTACCAGGAATTCTGCTTGTAGATTTATTTTTAGGATTAAAGGGAGATTCTCTATTTGGAGGAGGTGGAACAGGTGTAGCGCATTTTGCACATATTGGTGGAGCCATTTGCGGTTTTTTAATAATTTGGTATTGGAATAAGAATCAGTTTAATAAAAATCGTTGGGATAGATAATTAAAATTTATCAAATAATCGATTAACAAGATTAAAGTAAATGAATATAATTGATGATTTAAAAGCACAATATAAGATAGGTGGAGTTGTACAAAAACTAATATTTTGGAATATTGGTGTTTTTGTGTTTTTTACGTTATTAGGAGTTTTTTTAGGAGTTACCAATACCGTTTTCGATTATTATAACGTTCTTGCATTGTCTTCAAACTTAGATTTGTTTGTTACAAGATTTTGGACACTGTTTACTTATATGTTTCTGCATGCAGGCTTTTTACATTTATTGTTTAATATGATGGTTCTCCACTTTGCAGGAAGATTGTTTGAGACTTATTTTACGCAAAAGCAATTATTTGGAGTTTATATTTTAGGAGGTTTATTTTCTGGACTAGTTTTTCTTTTCTCTTTTTTTTTAATAGGTAAAGAGGTGCGTTTAGTAGGTGCAAGCGGTGCAATAATGGCAGTATTAATAGCAGTTGCTACATACTCCCCGTTTATGCAAATTAGATTGATGCTAATAGGCACCGTAAAACTATGGCATGTGGCTTTTGTAATTGTCTTCTTAGACTTAATACAAATGCCTCTAGATAACAGTGGCGGACATTTAGCGCATTTAGCAGGTGCTCTGTTTGGCTTTGTGTATATTCGTTTATTACAAAATGGAATAGATTTAACTAAAGGAATTTCTAAAATACAAGAGTTTGGAGAAAATATAAGTAAACCAAAAACTAAAACACCTTTTAAGAAAGTTCATGTAAATAAGCAGAAAGCAACTACTTTTACTACAAATGAAAAAAATGTAAATCAGAAAAAAATTGACGACATATTAGATAAAATATCACAATCTGGTTACGATTGTCTGTCTAAAGAAGAAAAAGAATTTTTATTTAAAGTAGGAAAGTAATGCAACAAGAATCATGGATAAGTAAAATAGCATTTTTCTTTAATAAGGTTTTGGCTTTATTGACGATTTCTGCTTACTTACTTCCGTTTTTGTCCCCAAAGTTATTTCCGTTTTTAAGCGTATTAACTTTGTCTTTACCTTTTTTTTTATTCTTAAACTTTGGTTTTTTTATAATTTGGGTTTTACAATTAAAAAAGAAATTTTTGTTGTCTGCCTTTATTCTACTTATTGGAATTACCTTTATTAATAAGTTTTATAAGTTTTCAGAAATCAAAACAGTTGAAGAATCTACAGATTTTACTTTGATGAGTTTTAATGTACGTTTATTTAATTTATATGAATGGTTGCCTGCAAAAGATATTCCAGAACAAATAACAAAAGTTATTCAAAATTACAATCCAGATATTTTATGTTTACAAGAATACTCGCCCAATGAGGATGTTAGATTACGAAATTTTACATACAAATATATCAAAGTAGAAGGTGGTAAAAATAAATACGGTCAAGCTATTTTTTCTAAATACAAAATTATAAATAAGGGTGAAATTAATTTTCCAAATTCTACTAATAATGTTATTTATGCGGATATTATTCAAAATATAGACACTATTAGAGTGTATAGTATGCACTTGCAATCTATAAGAATTAGTACAGATATTCACGAAAAAATAGATGAGAATAAGTCTAAATTTATTTTTAAAAGAATAAGCGCAGCGTTTAAAGAACAACAATTACAATCTGAGCTAATTCAAGAACATTATAAAAATTGCAAATATCCTAAAATTGTTTGTGGCGATATGAATAACAGCGCTTTTTCTTATGTATATAGTACTATCAAAGAAGATATGAAAGATGCATTTGAACAAGCTGGAACAGGTTTTGGAGCTTCCTACAATTTTAAATTTTATCCTGCACGAATAGATTACGTATTTGTGGAAGATAATATTAAAGTCAAAGAATTTAAAACAGATGATACTGTCGAATTAAGCGATCACTTTCCTGTACATACACGATTAAACATGGGATCAAAGAAAATTAATAATTAAAAAGATTGTTCTTTTAAATAATCTTTTGCACATCTTCCTTCATTAAATAATAAATCTAGGATACTTAGATTTGGAAGAAATCCAGCTTTTTCTTCAAATACTTGCGTATAACGGTCATTTGAAAAAGCATCTTTTTTCCCATTTACTAAATTTCTAAAATCTTCAAATTGGGTAGTTTCATGAAAATATTCATTCGTTTTAGAAAAAGGTAATGCAATACTTAAACAATCATTTACTATTTCAAAAATTTGAAGATTTAAGTCTAATAAAAAAGTCTGTTTTTTTTCGTAAACTGGTTGTAAGTCATATTCTAAAATTTCATAAAAAGGAGAGTTTCTGTAAGCAGTTTCTAGTGATTTTGAATGATTTTTTTGCCAATTTACGCTATTATCAATTTTTACATCTTTAAATTTTTGATGGTTTTCAGATGAATTTACTACAGGAATGTTTAATAATTGTAAACCATTTGGTCCATATATATACATTCTATTCCTATTACTTTGTTTTTGAAAATTATCTTCCATTTCAAAAGTTATAGTTTCTGCTTTTAGCATTGCTACATAATGGCTTATGGACGGAAAATAAGTAGGATGTAAAAGGATATTCATTATTTCAGAGGTTTATTTGGTTATTTGGTAATATGCTAATAGAAAAAACGAATAAGAATTAAATTTTTGATTGTTGGAACTTCCTCAAAGCATTTAATTTATTTGTAATACTTTCTATTCGGTCTCTTAAATTTTGATAATTTTCATCCGTAATGTAAGTTAATTCTAAAGCTATAATTAATTGATTTAAAACTTCAATTGCAGAGCTAAAAGCAATAGTTGTAAAATGTGCCTTGTCTTTATATAAGCTTCTAGCAGAGCCTTCAGCTATATTTGAACTTATTGAAACAGTTGCTCTTCTTAATTGTGAAGTTAGACCATATTTTTCTTCTTCTGGAAATTTTGAAGTTGTTTTATAAATCAAAATACAAAAATCTTTTGATTCTTGCCATACTTCTAATTTTTCAAATGAATAGACATACATGTTTTTGAGTTGTAATTTAATCAAATTAACAAATAACCAAATTAACGATTAAACATCATTCTTAGCTTTCTTCTTTTTCCATAAATAATCTCCAGCAAAATATATTCCTAATAAGAATAGAAAATATTTAAAATAAGATTGAGGTTGTCCTTCTCCACTTACTGTAGTAAAAAGTCTTTCCCAACGAATTCTCCAATTTTTAATACCACTATTAATACCGTCAATACTCATCCAGATAAAAATAGGTTTTCCTACAATATGATCTGCAGGAGTAAAGCCAAAATAACGCGCATCTAATGAATTATGGCGATTGTCTCCCATCATCCAGTAATAATCCTGCTTAAAAGTATAGCTTGTAGCAATTTGACCGTTAATTTTTATTTCATTTCCAGAAAATTCTAATTTGTTTCCTTCATATTCGCCAATTATTTTCTTGTAGAAAGGTAAGTTTTCTTTATTTAAAGCAGTAGTTTTTCCAGCTTCTGGAATGTAAATTGGGCCTAAATTATCTTTGTTCCAACTTCTTGCGGTTGCTGGTTTGCCGTCCCCAAAATCAGGAAAAATACCGTCTTCGTTGCCCTTATTGATAATTCTTGTTACTTGTGTTATACCAAGAGTGTTTTTTAAACGTTCTGCGTTGTCAAAAGGAAGTGCACTAAATACAATAGTATCTGGCGCAATTTGGTAAGCTCCATCTGTTATGTTTAATTCTTTAAGTAAATATTCAAAATTTATAGGAGTTTTTCCATCAATAGCAACTTTATAAGAATACTGTGGTCTTGCTCTTTCTGGTAAAATAGATTCTTTTCCGTTAATAAAAACAATTCCATCTACAATGCTTAGTGTATCGCCAGCAATGGCTGTACATCTTTTTACATAATTTGTTTTCTTGTCAATAGGTTTGTCATATCTTTTGTCTGCAGCTTTGTACATATTGTATAAAGTATCTGCAGGCCAATTGAATACTACAATGTCATTTCTATTTATTTTTTCAATACTTGGAAATCTAAAATAAGGTAATTGCGGCCAAGAAGTATATGATTTTGTATGTATTAAAGGTAATGTATCATGAACCATTGGTGCTGCTATAGGTGTCATTGGTGTTCTTGCTCCATAATGAAATTTACTTACAAATAAGAAATCACCAACAAGTAATGATTTTTCTAATGACGAAGTAGGAATGGTGTATGGTTGTATAAAATAGGTATGCACAAAAGTTGCAACTACTACTGCAAATAATAAAGAACTAACTGTTTCTGCAGTTTTATTTGCGGGAGTTAAGCTTCTGTCATTTATATATTGTACTTCTTGTGTGTAAGTTACATAGTAGATATAGAAACCTAATGTTGCAACCACTAAAAAAGTATCGACAGTACTGTTCTTACCAAAGCTTCTTAATGTTTCTACCCAAAGAACAGGAAATATGATAAGGTTTATTACAGGAATGAAAAGTAAAATAGTCCACCAAGTAGGACGGTTTATAATTTTCATTAAAACAATAGCGTTATACACAGGAATTGCTGCTTCCCATGACTTTCTACCTGCTTTTTCATATAATTTCCAAGTTCCTGCAAAATGAATTACTTGAACTATTGCTATAAATATTAACCAACCTGTTACTGACATATTTTTTTTTTAAGAGTGAAGAATATAGAGAAAAGAAAAAAGATTTATCCTAGTCCGTTTTGAAATGACATTGTCATTCTCTGAAATTCTTCAATTTTGTTATCTAATTTACTAAATGTTTCTTCTAAAATGTATTTTCTGTGTTTTGCCATTAATAATTGTGTTGATAATTCAAAAGAAGATCCTAAAGAATAATCGATAAAATTACTAAAAGACTTATTTGTTCTTGATGAACCTTCCGCTATATTGCTAGGAATAGAAACAGAACACCTACTAATTTGAGAACTTAAATCATATCTTTCATGTTTTGGAAAATCTAACAAAATATCTGAAATGTCATTTGCAATATCTATTCCTAATTGCCAAACCTTCAGGTTTTTATAATTATGTCTTTTATTAGAATTCATTTTTTTTAAGTCTATTTTCTATTCCCTTTTCTCCTTCTTCTATTGTAGGCCCAAAACATCTTTCATTGTAAAAACGCCCTTTTTACCCAAAAGCCATTCTGCTGCAATAACAGAACCTAGTGCAAAACCTTCTCTGCTGTGTGCTGTGTGTTTTATTTCAATTTGATCTACTTCTGAATCATAAAAAACGCTATGTGTTCCGGGAACATTTTCTATTCTTTTTGCGTCTATATAAATACTGTTTTCTTCTTTTTTTGAAGACCAATTAGTCTTGTCTGAATTTTGTATAATACCATTTGCTAATGAAATTGCAGTTCCGCTTGGAGTATCTAATTTTTGCGTATGATGTACTTCTTCCATAGTAACGTTGTACTGTTTTAGGTTTTGCATCATTTTTGCTAATTGTCTATTCAATTCAAAAAAAACATTAACACCCAAACTAAAATTGGAACCATAAATAAAACTCCCGTTTCTTTCTTTACACAAAAGCTCCATTTTATCATAGTCTTCCAGCCAGCCAGTTGTTCCGCAAATTACAGGAATATTTTTATTTAAACATTCTGTAATATGATTTACGGCACTATTTGGGACGCTAAAATCAATAGCAAGATCTGCATTTTCTAATCCCTCAAAACTATCTGTACTCGATTTTTTAAGAACAATTGTATGTCCTCTTTCTAAAGCTATTTTTTCAATAACCTTCCCCATTTTTCCGTATCCTAAAAGTGCTATTTTCATGATTAGTTAGTAGCTTTAATAAAGTTTGGTTAGCCAAAAAAACAAATTAAAAATTATAGATAAGTGTTAGACCTGTGTTGAATTTATAATCTATTTGATTTTGTTGTAATTCTGGACGAAGAGATAAATTATCGTTTACATTAAATTGCATTAAATGTGCATCTACGTTGGCATCTACAATATTTAAAATATATATTAATCCGGTTATTAAAGCAGATAAATCTCTATTCTTTTGATGAAACTTTTGTGCACTAATTAAACGGGCTTTATCCAAATTACCATAAATAGGATGGTTTGGGTCAAAAGTTCCATCTAATCTTCTTTTATATTCGTCTCTAAACTTATGGTATTCTTTATTGTTCCAAGTGTAGGAATAAATGGATACACCTAAACCAATATATACCAAAGGTATTTTCCAATATTTTTTATTGTGAGCCTGTCCTAGTCCTGGTAAAATAGCCGAATAAAAAGCTGCTTTTGAGGGTGCTAAAGGATCAATTCTATTATTTTTTACTGTATCTTTTACAATCAAGGAAACCTCTTCTTGGGAGAAAGAATTCCAAGAAAAAAACAAAACTAAAAGAAATACAAATATCTTTTGCACTAGCTATTTATTAATTTCAAAATACGGTTAAAATCTTCTTCTGAATGAAAAGGAATTGTTATTTTTCCTTTTCCATTATTGGCTATATTAACATCTACTTTTGTTCCAAAATAATTTGCAAATACCTTTTTATCTTCTTCGTTTAATGCAAAAGAAGATTTAGCAGCCACTTTTGCCACTTTTGGGTTTAAACTTTCTTGGTATTTTTTAACCAAAGCTTCTGTATCTCTAACCGATAAACTTTGGGTAACTACTTTATGGTAAATGTCGCTTTGTGCATCTTGGTCTTCAATGTTAATTAATGCTCTACCATGTCCCATAGAAATAAAACCATCTCGCATTCCAGTTTGAATAATTGGATCTAACTTTAATAAACGTAAATAATTTGTAATTGTAGAACGTTTTTTACCTACGCGTTCGCTTAATTCTTCTTGGGTAAGATTAATTTCTTCAATTAATCTTTGGTAAGAAATAGCAACTTCAATAGGGTCTAAATCATGACGTTGAATATTTTCTACTAATGCCATTACTAATGATTCGTTATCATTAGCTAAACGAATGTATGCAGGTATTGTGGTAAGACCCAATGATTTTGAAGCACGCAAACGACGTTCTCCAGAAATTAATTGGTATTTGTTAAATTCTAATTTTCGTACAGTAATAGGTTGAATTACACCTAATTCTTTTATAGATTTAGCTAATTCTTTTAAGGTTTCTTCGTTAAAATTACTTCTTGGTTGAAAAGGATTTAGTTCAATTGCATCTAAATCAAGCTCAATAGTACTTCCTACAACTTTGTCTGCTCCTTTGTCTTCTGCTGATTTTATATCATTAGAAGGATCTTTTAATAAAGCAGATAATCCTCTTCCTAGTGCTTGTTTTTTTACCGCTTTTGTCATAACAGTTATTTGTTTTTCTTAATAATTTCTTCTGCTAAGCTTAAATAATTAGCAGCTCCTTTGCTAGTAGCGTCAAAATTAATAATGCTTTCACCATAACTTGGCGCTTCACTTAATTTTATATTACGTTGAATTATTGTTTCAAAAACCATATCATTAAAATGCTTTTGTACTTCTTCTACAACTTGGTTAGATAATCGTAAACGAGAATCGTACATAGTTAATAGCAAACCTTCAATATCTAAATCAGGATTATGTATTTTTTGCACGCTTTTAATGGTGTTTAATAACTTTCCAAGCCCTTCTAAAGCAAAATATTCACATTGAATAGGAATTACAACACTATCTGCAGCAGTAAGTGCATTTAAAGTAAGTAACCCAAGAGAAGGAGCACAGTCAATAATAATATAATCGTAATCATCTTTGACGCTTTGTAATGCTTCTTTTAGCATGTACTCTCTATTTTCTTTATCTACTAGTTCAATTTCAATGGCAACTAAATCTATATGTGCTGGTATAATAGATACATTTGGTGCAGAACAAGAAATTGTTGCTTCTTGTGGCGTATTACTATGTTCTAAAACTTGGTAACTGCCTATTTCCACACTGTCAACATCAATACCAAGACCAGAACTAGCATTAGCTTGTGGGTCAGCATCAATTAAAAGCACTTTTTTTTCTAATACACCAAGAGATGCTGCAAGGTTAATTGAAGTTGTCGTTTTACCTACACCACCTTTTTGATTAGCAATTGCTATGATTTTACCCATTTGATTATTTAAATTTTCGAAGCGTAAAAATACAATTATTTATGGTTTTTCAAGTCTTATTTATTAACAATGGCTAAAATATTTGGTAAATCTATAGGCTTAGAAAAAGCTTTTTAAAACGTATTAATCATGTTACAATAATTCTTTTACCCTTTTTTAAAAAGCAAAAACACGAAAATAATTCGTGTTTTTGCTTTTAATCCCTCTTAGGAGAGTTTTTCTTATCGCGTTTTTCTGCTTTTTTTTCCTTAGCAGTTTTCAACGGTTCTTTTTTCTCAGTTTTCTTTGAGTCTTGACTTTTTGCCATAATTCCTATAGTTTTAAGTAAAGGTAGCTAAAAAATAAACTTAATTTATATTTGATTTAATTTTTCTGCTGCAGCAATTAATGTTTCGTCTGTTTTTGCAAAACAAAAACGCAACATATGTCTGTCAGTCGCATCGTTATAAAACACCGAAATTGGTATTGAAGCTACACCCTGTTTTGTAATTAATTCTTTAGCAAAATCAACATCGTTTGCTGTTGAAATTTGATTATAGTTAACCACTTGAAAGTAAGTTCCATCACAAGGCATTAATTCAAAACGACTATTTTTCAATAAATTTTGAAACAAATCTCGTTTTGCTTTATACATTTTAGCAACTTCACTAAAATCCACCACGTCTAAATAAGCGGTAATAGCGTGTTGCGAAAAACTATTGACACTAAATACTAAAAATTGATGCACTTTTTTTATTTCCTGCATTAATTTCTGAGGAGCAATTAAATAACCTACTTTCCAGCCCGTAATGTGTAAGGATTTTCCAAAAGAAGAGGCTATTATTGTTCTGTCTATTAGTTTTACTCTTGTGTTCAGTGAAATATGTGGATGCGTAAATGAAATATATTCGTACACTTCATCACTTAAAACTAAAATTTCAGGATGTTTCTCTAAAATACCTTCTAAAGTTTCAATTTCATTTTCTGTCCAAATCCTACCAGTTGGATTGTGCGGATTGTTAACTACAATCATTTTTGTTTTTGAAGTTATTGCGCCTTCAATAGTGTTGAAATTTGGCGAATAATCAGTATTTAAAGAAACACGAACAGGTTTTCCGCCAGCTACTAAAACAGAAGGTTCATAACTATCATAGCTTGGGTCTAAAATTAATACTTCATCACCTTGGCTTATAAACGTGGTTATTGCAGTAAAAACACCTTGTGTTGCGCCAGCAGTTATAAGCATTTCAGTTCCAATGTCTACATTTCTTTGGTAATTTTTCTCCGTAAGTAGCGCAATTTTTTCCATTAGAGAAGGCAAACCTGCCATTGGAGTATATTGGTGAATATTCTCTCTAATTAATCGTTCTGAAATTTGTAGTAATCTTTCATCTACTGGGAAATTAGGAAATCCTTGCGATAAATTAATGGCTCCGTGTTCATTCGCTAATTGCGACATTACAGAAAATATGCTGGTTGTTACGTTTGGTAATTTTGACATTTTACACTTTTTTAACTACATAAGTTACAATTCCCCAAATTATAAGGTCGTTGTCTTCGGTTACTTTTATAGATTTAAATTTCGGATTTTCAGGCTGTAAATAAACACAATCTTCTTCTATTTTAATGCGTTTAATGGTAAAATCGCCATCAATAAAGCATACTGCAATTTTATTATGTGCAGGTTCTATACTTCGGTCAATTACTAGAATATCGCCATCGTCAATTCCTGCGCCTATCATTGAATGTCCGCTTGCCTTTGCATAAAAAGTAGCCACTTCATTTTTTATTACAAGTTGGTCGATACTAATTTTTGTTCCATCAAAATCTGCAGCAGGCGATGGAAATCCCGCTTTAATTCCGTCCGCTACGAAAGGAATTTCTTTTGCATTTTCCGTATTGGGAATAAAAAAAATAAGTTCAGAGTTTAGTGGCATTTTATTTCAAGTAATTCTTTACTATTAGTAGTATATCTTTTTGATAAATGATTTTGTTTCATTTTCCAAGTTCGGCTTAAATCTTGGTTACCCAATCGTATTTTGCGTTCGCCAGTTTTCTTACGAATGTCGTCCATTACTTTCATTAACTTTTCGTGTTTCGGATTTTCTTCCTCAAACAAGTGAAATTGTTTTTGCTCTTGCGGAATAATTTCGGTTAAGATAATTCCTGCTTTATTGTAAATTTGTCCGTTTTCAAAACTATTTTTTAACATTTTAATAGCCGTTTGACTTAACGTTAATGCCGATTGTGTTGCGAAAGGCAAATGTGTAAACGCAGAGAAATTATACCGTTCGCTAGTGGTTTTGTATTTGTCTTTTCGAATGTAGAGTATAATGCCATAACAACACGAATTTTGTTTTCGTAATTTCTCAGATGCAATAGTTGCAAAGGTAGAAACGCGTTCTCTCATTTCTTCAAATGTTATTACCGATTTTTCAAATGTGCGTGTAATTGCAATGCTTTTTTTAGATTCTGGCTGATCTTCTATTTGTAAAACCGAAATTCCTTGTAATTCCATTTGCAAGCGTAAGCCTAAAACACCCATACATTCTTTTATAAAAGGAGTGTTATAAGTCTGTATGAAATCAAATGCAGTATCAATTTTTTTAGTTTTCATTTTTGTAGATAAACGAGAGCCAATTCCCCATACATCTTCAATTTTGGTCCACTTCAAAGCTTTGTTTCTTTTTTCTTCGGTATCAATAACATAAATACCAGCAGTGCGTTCTTTAAATTTCTTAGCAATTCTATTTGCAATTTTTGACAATGCTTTTGTTTCTCCAAAACCAACACATACCGGAATTCCAACCCATTTTTGAATGCGTTTTTTTATTTGAATCCCGTATGCATTATAATCGTCTATTTTTACCTTATCAAAATTTAAAAAAGCTTCATCAATGCTGTAGTTTTCAATATCTGGAGTAAAATCTATCAAGGTTTTCATTACTCGATTACTCAAGTCGCCATACAAGGCATAATTAGACGAAAAAACCTGAATATTATGTTGCTTTATAAAATCTCTATACTTGAATTCTGGAGCGCCCATAGGTACGCCAAGCGCCTTTGCTTCCTCACTTCTAGAAATTACACAGCCGTCGTTATTAGAAAGAACTACTACTGGTTTATTTTGAAATTGAGGTTGGAAAACACGCTCGCAGGATACATAAAAATTATTACAATCAACTAAAGCAAACATTTTACAAAGATAAAGGATATTTTGCTTGGTCTTTTTTAGGTGGAGATTAATTTGTGAACAAAATAAAAAATATTACTGTTTTCATAGTAGTACGGTATGTTTTGCGTTAGGGATTGCAGAGGAAATCCTTTTGTTTTTTTCTTTTAAAAAACAAAAGATTGAAACGGAAAGCCCGACCTTTAGGTAACGCTCAAATTTCTTTAATATTCAGAGTATAAAATTATAGTTATGCTTGCAACTGTATGCGTTAGTTGCGTATTTGTTAACAAGTTTTTGCGTATAAAAAAACACCAACATTTCTATTGGTGTTTTTTGTTTATGTAAGATGCTGAAACGAGTTTAGCATGACAAGTTTGTGTTAATCTTCCAATAAAACATCTAAAATAGTAATTGCTGCTTCACTAATTTTAGTTCCAGGACCAAAAACAGCAATAGCGCCAGCGTCGAAAAGGAATTGGTAATCTTGCGATGGAATTACGCCACCTACAATTACCATAATATCTTCACGGCCATATTTTTTAAGTTCGGCAATTACTTGTGGAACTAAAGTTTTGTGTCCGGCTGCTAAAGAAGAAACGCCCAAAATATGTACGTCGTTTTCTACAGCTTGTTTTGCCGCTTCATAGGGTGTTTGAAATAACGGACCAATGTCTACATCAAAACCTACATCAGCATAACCAGTGGCTACTACTTTTGCACCACGATCGTGGCCATCTTGTCCCATTTTAGCAATCATAATACGCGGACGACGACCATCTTTCTTTGCGAAAGCATTGGCTAATAGTTTTGCTTTTTCAAAACTCTTATCGTCTTTTATTTCTTTGCTATACACGCCGCTAAAACTTCTAATTTGTGCTTTATATCTCCCAAATACTTCTTCTAAAGCATCGCTTATTTCGCCTAAAGTTGCTCTATGTTGAGCTGCTTCTACTGCTAAAGATAACAAATTTCCGTTACCTGTTTTAGCAGATTCGGTTAATTTTGCCAATGAAATTTTTACTTTTTCAGAATTTCGGGTTGCTTTTATTTTTGCTAATAGTTCTAATTGTTGTTTTCGAACCATTTCATTATCTACATCCAAAATATGTAAAGGATCTTCTTTTTCTAAACGGTATTTATTAACACCAACAATTATATCTTGCGTGCTGTCTATACGTGCTTGCTTGCGTGCCGCCGCTTCTTCAATACGTAATTTTGGAATGCCTTCTTCAATTGCTTTTGTCATTCCGCCAAGCGCTTCTACTTCTTCAATTAAAGCCCAAGCTTTTTCTGCAATTTCAGCAGTTAAACTTTCTACATAATAACTTCCTGCCCAAGGATCAACTGTTTTACAAATTTTAGTTTCTTCTTGCAAGAAAATTTGTGTGTTTCGAGCAATACGCGCAGAAAAATCGGTTGGTAAAGCAATTGCTTCATCTAATGCATTAGTATGTAGAGATTGCGTTCCTCCAAATGCCGCGGCAGCCGCTTCAATTGTTGTTCTTGCTACATTATTAAAAGGATCTTGCTCTGTTAAACTCCAACCAGATGTTTGACAATGCGTTCTTAAGGCTAATGATTTTTCGTTTTTTGGATTAAATTGTTTTACCATTTTTGCCCAAAGCATACGTGCTGCACGCATTTTTGCAATTTCCATAAAATGATTCATTCCAATTGCCCAGAAAAAAGAAAGACGAGGAGCAAAGGTATCAATGTCCATTCCGGCAGCTAAACCAGTACGTATATAATCTAAACCGTCTGCTAAAGTATATGCTAATTCTATATCGGCAGTTGCGCCTGCTTCTTGCATGTGGTAACCCGAAATAGAAATAGAGTTAAATTTCGGCATGTTTTTACTGGTATATTCAAAAATATCCGCAATAATTTTCATGGAAGGAGTAGGTGGGTAAATATAGGTATTACGCACCATAAACTCTTTTAAAATATCGTTTTGAATTGTTCCTGAAAGTTTGTCAATGCTAACGCCTTGTTCTTCTGCAGCAACAATATAAAAAGCCATAATGGGTAAAACTGCACCATTCATAGTCATGGAAACGGACATTTCGTCTAATGGAATTTGGTCGAAAAGCACTTTCATATCTTCTACAGAGTCAATTGCAACTCCTGCTTTTCCAACATCGCCCGCAACACGTTCGTGATCTGAATCGTAGCCTCTATGCGTAGCCAAATCAAACGCTACTGAAAGTCCTTTTTGTCCTGCGGCTAAGTTTCTTCTATAAAAAGCATTACTTTCTTCGGCAGTTGAAAACCCAGCATATTGACGAACAGTCCAAGGACGGCGAACAAACATTGTGCTATATGGTCCGCGTAAATTTGGTGTAAAACCAGCTGCAAAACCAAGATGTTCTAAATCATTTAAATCTTCTTTTGTATAGTTTTGTTTTACTTCAATTCCTTCGGCAGTTAGAAATGATTCTCTCGACTCTGCTCGAGATGCCATATCAGAATTATTATTTTCTGATCTCTGGTTTCTAGCTTCTGATTTTATTTGTATGTGTTGTATGTTTTTACGCATAATTTATGTCTATTTTGGATACTTTTTTGTACTTCTTGAAGTATGAAAGCAACTTAATATTTTTATTTCTTTATTGTTTTCGTCAAAATCAAAAATTAAAATAAACGAAATTTTTTTAAAGGGATTAATTTGTACGATTTATATTTAATCTGAAAATGCGGATTAAAACTTACTTTTTTATAAGTGTCTTCAAGTTCATTAATAAGTTTTATTACAACTAGAGTACTTATAGATCCATAGAAAATCAATTATTTTTTCAATTTCAATTAATGCATAAGGTAAAATTATTATTTTATACGCCATATTTTTTCTTCAATCTATTAACGGATTCTTCTGCACTAATAAAGTCTTCTTTTGGTTGCTTATCTCTGAATTCTAATAAAATCTTATCTTCGTTGGATAATGTAAAATGATCTAATTCGGTTAAAGTATTTTTAAAATAGAGAGTGGTTTGTTCTATTGCTTCATTAATTTGCACTTGTGGAATTTGATATTTTTTTGAATTTGGAAGAATAATTACTTCAACTTCATCTGCATTAAAATCTTCAGGTAGAATTATAGTTACTCGATGATTTTTTACTTTTACAAATTGTGCTATAGCCTCCATAACTGGTTGATTTTAAATGTAAATATAAAAATTATTCCTCCAAACTTAAACGTTCTTGCTCTAATTTTTCTGCTAAACGTTTTTCGATTATTGGAGTAACCAATGTTTTGCGTGCATTTTGTTTTACGAAAGGGAACAATTCTAAATCATGTTTCATTCTATCCTCTTTATTAGGGTATTTGTTTGTGCCTAATAAGACTTCTTTTCCTGAATCAAAAAGTTCTTGTTCTTTTTGTGCGCTTTCGTTTATTTTTCTTTGAATAGTTCCGTCCACTAATAGCGTAATTAAACCGCCTTTTGTTTCCATTTTTTTGAATAATTCTAAAGCTTTTTCTGCTAATTGTGCAGTAAGTGTGTCTATGTAATATGTTCCGTCTGCAGGATTGTTTACTTTGTCAAAATAACTTTCTTCCTTTAGAACTAATAATTGATTTCTAGAAATCCTATCCCCAAATTCATTGTTTTTATGGTATAAAGCGTCGTAAGGTAAATTTGAAATTGCATTAGCGCCACCTAAAATTGCACTCATGCATTCTGTTGTAGTACGCAGCATGTTTACATTATAATCATAAAGTGTTTTGTTTCGTTTTGTAGGCGTTACAATAATATGACAATCGAAATTATGGTTATATTCTGCCGCTAATGTTTGAAAAAGTATTCGTAAAGCTCTTAATTTTGCAATTTCAAAGAAATAATTAGTTCCAACTGCTACTTCAATTGTAATTGGTTTTGAAATGGTTGTAACTCTATTAAAATATTCGTTTACATGTGCTAAAGTATACGCGAGTTGCTGTACCATATTTGCGCCTGCATTTTGATAAATGCTAGATTGAATGGAAATGCTAGATTCTAAATTTAAATCGTTAATTTGATTTATAATTTTAAAATCGTTCTCTAAATTTTGAAACCAATTTCCGTCTTTTGTTAATTGGTTTACTGGATCTACTTGAAGGTAAATAATAGCGTTATTGCTTTTTGAAAAAGCAGCTATTTTTTGAATGAATTCTAAAGATAAAAAACGTAAATGGATATAATAGGTTGTTTTACCCAAAGGTAATTCGTGCATTAAAGCTTCAAAATCTATTGTATTGTCTTCTACAGTAAAACGAATGCTTTCTGCACCTCTGGTTAAAACATCTTTTGCATTTTTATTAGATTTTGCTACATCAAAAACAAAAATATCTTGTAAAATTTTAAAATTAGAAGCTTCTGTGCTTACATTTATTTTATTTTCAAACTCATCAGCGTGGTAAAAAGGTTTTACTTTAATTCCTTCTAAACTTTCCCATACTAATGTATCGTTATAGTCGGCTCCTTTTAGATCAAATTGAATTTTTTGTTTCCACTCTTTTGAAGAAATATTTTCAAACTCCTTAAATAATTTTTGTTTACTATTGGACACAGGCTTTGAATTTTAATTAAAAAAATTAGTTGCTTTTATTAGTTTTATCTTTCTCGTATTCTATTAGGTAGATATCTTCGTTTTCGCGCTTCATAAAGTATTTTTCACGAGCATATTTTTCGATTTGATTACTGTTTTTAAGATGTTTAATTTTTAAACTATCTTTTTTTATCTCATTAATGTAATAATTTTCATTATCTTCAAGTTCTTGTATTTCCTTGTTTAAAACACGATGTTCCACATAAGAATAGTTGTCTAAAAATAACATCCATATTGCAAATACTATAAATACAATTGTATATCTATTCCCTAAAAATTTTAGAAAAGGAAACTTAGAAGTTATGTTTTGAAATATCTTTTTCAAATTACACTAATTTTTTGGTTAATTACGGCTCTAACTACATCAATAGCAACTGTGTTGTACTTGTCATTAGGTATAATAATATCTGCAAAAGTTTTTGTAGGCTCTATAAACTGTTGGTGCATTGGTTTTAATGTGTTTTGGTAACGATTTAAAACCTCTTCCATATCTCTTCCTCTTTCCGCAATATCTCTTTTTAATCTACGAATTAATCGCTCGTCAGAATCAGCATGTACAAAAACTTTTATATCAAATAGTTCTCTTAATTCTGGATTAGTAAGTATTAAAATTCCTTCTACAATCATTACTTTTCTTGGATGCGTAACTATACAATCTTGTGTTCTGTCATGGGTTACAAAAGAGTAAATAGGTTGTTCAATGGTTTTACCAGCTTTTAAATCTTTTAAATGTGCTACTAATAAATCAAAATCAATTGCTCTAGGGTGATCAAAATTTATTTTTGTTCTTTCCTCGTAGCTTAAATGATGTGTTTCTTTATAGTAGGAGTCTTGAGAAATAATTCCCACTTCAGTTGCTGGTAATTCATTCATAATTTGATGTACAACAGTTGTTTTTCCACTACCTGTTCCTCCAGCAATTCCAATGACTAACATAATCGTAATTTTTACAAATTTAAGTATTTTGAATTTAATTATGGCCTTTAATCTTTTCTAAAAAAAGAGAAGTAAATACTTGTGCATATAAATTATAGATGTATATTTGCACTCACGAAAACGGGGTGTAGCGTAGCCCGGTCATCGCGCCTGCTTTGGGAGCAGGAGGTCGCAGGTTCGAATCCTGCCACCCCGACAAAAGTCTTACTGATAAAGTAAGGCTTTTTTGTTTTATATTATTTAGAGTTTTTTAAAATTAAACACTAAAAATGAAATTTTGTAATTTATATAACACTTCAATACTTTCAAATTTAGTATTTTTGGACTTTCAAATAAATATTCAATTATGTCAGATTCAATAGAAAAAGTAAAATGTTTGATTATAGGTTCTGGTCCTGCAGGTTATACAGCTGCAATTTATGCATCTAGAGCTAATATGTTTCCAGTTTTATATCAAGGCACACAACCAGGTGGTCAATTAACAACTACAAATGAAGTAGAAAATTGGCCTGGTAATCCGGAAGGAATTACAGGGCCAGAAATGATGGTAGGTTTACAAGCACAAGCGCAGCGTTTTGGAGCAGATGTTCGTGATGGTTGGGTTACTAAAGTTGATTTTTCTGGAGACATTCATAAAGTTTGGGTGCAAGATGATAAAGAAATACACGCAGAAACGATAATTATTTCTACTGGCGCATCTGCAAAATATTTAGGCTTACCGTCTGAACAAAAATATTTAAATTTAGGTGGGGGTGTTTCTGCATGTGCAATTTGTGACGGATTTTTCTACAGAAACCAAGAAGTAGTAATTGTCGGAGCAGGCGATAGTGCTTGTGAAGAAGCACATTATTTATCTAAATTATGCACAAAAGTTACAATGCTTGTAAGAAGCGAACAATTTAGAGCCTCAAAAATTATGGAAGAACGTGTTCGTAAAACTGCTAACATTGAAATTTTAATGAATCATGATACTGTTGAGGTTTTAGGAGATGGTCAAGTGGTTACAGGTGTAAAAGCTTTAAACAAGGCTACTAATACCGAATTAGATATTCCAGCGACTGGATTTTTTGTTGCTATTGGTCATACACCAAATACAGATATTTTCAAAGATTTTTTGAACCTGGATGAAACAGGTTATATACTAAACACACCAGGAACTTCTAAAACGAATATTGAAGGAGTTTTTGTGTCTGGAGATGCAGCAGACCATGTTTACCGTCAAGCTATAACAGCTGCAGGAACAGGTTGTATGGCTGCGTTAGACGCTGAACGTTATTTGGCTGCGAAAGAGTAATTTTAAAATATTAGGTATAAAAAAATCCCGAATTAATTTAATTCGGGATTTTTTTTGAGTTTATTTCAAATAAAAATTTATCTTTCTTTTTTATACAAAGTCGCACTGTTGGTAAATTTTTCGATCTCAATTTTAGGTTCACCTAATAATTCGATTTCAGACTTTCCTGTAGCCGAAATTTTAATAATTTCCGTAACATTTATTCTTGCTTTAGAATAGCTTTCTGTTGCAATGCTTAGATTAGAAACAGTTAACTTTTCTGCTAATAAATAAGCGTTATTATCTAGTCGAACTTTTACTGCAGCAGCATCTCCTTCTATAGTAGCTTTAGCATTTTGATATAAATCAATTTTCAATTCTTGTGAAGCAATTAAAGCTTTTAACTTTGCATCTTTACTTACTTCAACCGTTGTGTTATTTGCTTTTATATTTAATTCTGCTTCTGATTTATCATTTAACATAATTGTAAAAAAATTAGACTTTACATTCAAAAAGGAACGTGAATTATCATAATTCATTATTGTTATATTGTCTAATTCTAAGTTTGCTAATGCATGTATTGCTGAATTGTGTTTTACGGTAATTAATTTTAAATTACCCGTATAATTGATTCTAATAGCAACTTTTTTTTCACCATAAAAATCTTTCAAAGCATTTATTCTCAAAGTATTACCAATAATATTATAGTTTATAATGTCGTGCAAATTATCATCTGCTTCAATCTCTAATGAGGCAGAATCTGCTTTTACTAAGTAAACCTCTAGATTATCTTCAATATCAATATTTTGAAAATTCTCTAAACTCTTGATGCTAACGGTTACAATTTTTGAACCTTTTACCTTTTCTCTCTTTTGTCCATAAGTTAATAAACAAGACAGGACTAATAAAAATAAGAGTGTGTTTTTTTTTGCCATAAATTTTTTGTTTTAATAACTAATACAAGAATTATTCCATTTACAAACCAAATGAAAGTATTCATTGCATTACATTTTAGACAAATATAAAAATTAAACATCAGTGTTTGCAATGATGTTTAATTTTTGTAATACTAAAAGATAGATTCTATGAGATTAATGATAAAAGTAAATAGAAAATCTATTATTTGAACGACTAGTTTTATCATGGTTAAAGTTTTTATTATCGTAAAATTAATTAAATGCTATTTTAAGGCTGTTAATTTTATATTAATTATTTGTTAAATACAAGTTTAAATTACTTTTATAATTGGTCAATACTTCCTCCAGAAGTTTCTTCTTTGTGGAGATTTTTAGGTTCTTGAATATAATCAATAGAACTTCCGCTTGAGGCTTTAGCATCTAACTTTAGAATTGGTTTTACCATTGTAGAACTCCCGCTAGTAGATTGTGCGTAGATTTCATTTGCAGCAAGATTGCCAGCGTTTATTTTACTTCCGCTAGAGGATCTTGTTTCTAATCGTAAGACTTTTCCAGATACTTTTACCGCACTTCCACTAGTAGATTCACAACTTACCGTTTCATATTCTAAATCAGCTTCAATTTTACTTCCGCTGCTGGATTTTAATGCAATTGAGGTTCCTTGTAGTTTGTTTTTAGAAGTAATAGAGGAGCCACTTGAGGATTCTAAACCAGAAACTATTCCTGTTTTAACTTTTACATTTACAGATGACATCACGATAATTTTCCCTTCTATTTTTACAATTAAAGTGCCGTTTTCCACTTTAGTTACAACAAACTCCATTAAATTGTCATCTGTTTCTATTTCTACTTCCGAAGTATTATCTTGTTCCACAACAATATTTACTCCGTTACTTGCAGAAATTTTGGTAAATTGTTCGCTAATATTTCTTTTCTCAGTAACTATATTTCCACTGCCTTCAATAACGCTTCCAATATTGATATTGTTTTTACAGGAAGTAAAACTAATTAATAAAAATAAAGCTACTAATTTAATTGTTGTTTTCATGTTGTGTTATTATTTTTGTTTTTTGGTTTCTATCTTTATACCGTTTTCATCTATTTCTATTGTTTTTATTTCTGTCTCAGATGTAATGATATTGCGGCCGTTAATTTGAAATTCTACTTTTTCATATTTTTCATTTTTTTTAACCCAATCAGAGCTCTCCTTTTCTATTGGGCAATTTAGACAATCCATTTCCAATCCATTTACTTTGTAATAGAAGCCTTCACGGCCATAATATTTATCAATATCTGAATTATTAGACGTTAAATAATCGCTAATAGATTCACTAGGATAAACAATAAAACCTTCAGGAATATAAATATAAATATGTACTTCTTGATCTCTATATTTATTTTTAAATTCAGTAATAAAATAATTATCTAAAACAAGTTTGTTTCCTTTCACTTCAAAATGATATTTAATTTTTTCGGCTCTGTTATTCGCCTCAACAATAGATTTCCCATCAGCCGTTTTTTCTACTTGAAAATAAGGAATTTCTTTTTCTGTTTTCATTAAGTGCAACCTTACGTTTGTAGAATAAATAATCTCATTATTTAGTTCATCATGTCTATACTCTGCAGATTTTCTTTTATTTATACTTTTTGAATAGAAATCATTTATTTCCATTTTAATAAATAGTGTATCTGTAGGTTGCATATTTAAAACTTCTTTCTGCACTATTTTGCCTTCAAATCTAACTTGACTTGCTTGCTGAACACCTAAATAAATAGTTGTACCTAATGCAATAATCCAAATAGCTAGTAAACCGTATTTTACATAACTAGCCATTGATTTCATGTTGTTTATCAATAGTTTTAAACCTAAAATAATTAGAAATATAAACGGAATACCAATTGTAAATAGTAATAAAATGCCTTGTAACCAAAATGGGACATCATTATAAAATGGTGTATCTATATAATTGTATTTAACTTTATCGGATAATGACGAAAAGAACATCAGTACAAAAGATCCAATAGCAATTCCAAGAAGCGCCATTGAAGCAATAAATAATATGAATGCACCTATGATTTTTGAAAATATTTTGAAAACACTTAAAAGCACATTACTAGCAGTTGAAGCTACTTGGTTTGCCCCATGTCTTGCATTGTCTGTAATTTTTTGAGGATCTAAACCACTTATTTTACCAGTAATATCCTCAAAACCTTGTTTTACTTTTTTTTCAATATTAGAAATGTTAATAGGTTCTCCTTTCATTTCTAACTTTTGATTATTAGTAATTGCTTCTGGCACTAATATCCATAAAATAACGTAGATTAATAAGCCAGTTCCAAAGCCGAAAAATAAGATTACCACAATAATTCTTAACCATAAAGGATCTACGCCTGCGTAATGTCCAAGTCCAGACAAAACGCCGCCTAACATTGAATTATCTTTGTCTCTATACAATTTTTTTGGGTTAGAATAAGAGGTGTTGTTTGTATAATTTGTATTGTAGTTTTGCGTGTTGTCTTCATCAATTTTATAATCTTCCGGTTGCCCCATTATGGAGATAACTTCGTCAATTTCTTTAAGACCAACAACTTGCTTCTCATTTTGTAAACGTTCTTGAAAAAGTTCTGCAATTCTACTTTCGATATCTTTAATTATTTCGTCTCTTCCGTCTGGAGAAAGCGATCGTTTTACCGCATCAAAGTAACGCGATAACTTTTCATAAGCATCTTCATCTATATGAAATGAAAAGCCTCCTAAATTTATACTTATTGTTTTGTTCATGACTTTTATTTTTGACTTGTTATAATATTTACTGCATCAGACAATTCTGTCCAAGTGGTGTTTAATTCTAATAAAAATTGTTTTCCTACTTCTGTTAAACCGTAATATTTTCTAGGCGGTCCAGATGTTGATTCTTCCCAACGATAACTCAACAAGCCATCGTTTTTTAATCTAGTTAATAAAGGGTAAACAGTTCCCTCTACAACAAGTAGTTTTGCTTCTTTTAGAGTTTCAAGTATTTCTGAAGTGTAAGCATCTTTTTCTTTTAGAACAGATAAGATACAAAACTCTAAAACACCTTTTCTCATTTGAGCTTTTGTGTTTTCAATGTTCATAATTTCTTTTTGATTTTTTTAGTCTACGTTTTAATTTAGATTCGATTAAACTTTTCATTTTTTGATTGATGATTTATACTGGTGATTATTTATTTAATATTTTTACTTATGATGTATTTAAAGATGCTACTATAACTTTTTTTTAGTAATTGTATTATAGCTACTAATTTCTTATACAAATATATATCTTTAAAAAGCTATTATGTAACGCATAGTACTATAATTTAACATATATTTAACAAATTTAAAAAAATAGTGAAGCTTAGTATTTTTTGTATTTTTACAAAAAAAATAACATGAAATTTACTCCTTCAAAATTAAATACCTTTATTTTCTTTAAAATTCCATCTGCTTTTTGGAGCGGAGTTAGAGTAAAATCTATCACAGAAGATAAATGTGAAGCAACGGTAAAGTATAGATGGTTTAATCAAAATCCGTTTAACTCAATGTATTTTGCAGTACAGGCTATGGCTGCAGAATTTACAACAGGTGCTTTAGTTATGTTGCAGGTAAAGAAGAGTGGCAAAAGTATATCTATATTAGTGGCTAATAATAAAGCTACTTTTACTAAAAAGGCAACTGGTAGAATTTCTTTTACTTGTAATCAAGGAGTTTTAATTAAAGAAACTATTCAAAGTGCTATTGATACGATGGAAGGACAAACAGTCTGGTTAACGTCTATAGGTTTAAATGAAGACGGAGTACAAGTTTCAAAAATGCAATTTGAATGGACGGTTAAAGTTAGAAAATAACCTTTGTTTGTCAACTGTTAAGAAAAGTTAATTGTTTCCGTTTTCAATGAATCTATTGTAACTTTGATCAAAAGAAATAAGTAATGAAAGTTTTAATAACAGGCGCAACAGGTTTAGTAGGACAAGAAATAGTTAAACTGTTACTTCAAAAAGGTATTTCAGTAAATTATTTAACTACTTCTAAGGCTAAGCTTTCTTGTGAACCTAATTATAAAGGATTTTATTGGGATGTTAATTCTGGTAAAATTGATACTGATGCATTTGATCAAGTGGGTGTTATCATTCATTTGGCAGGAGCTACTGTTGCAAAAAGATGGACAAATGCTTATAAAGAAGAAATTCTAGACAGTAGAGTTCAAACTACGAGATTGTTGTATAATTCATTACAAAAAATAAACCACCAAGTAACCCAAATAATTTCTGCATCTGCAATTGGAATTTATCCAGATAGCTTAACGAAAGTCTACCATGAGACAGATACAGAAACGGAAGCTTTTTTTTTAGGAAATGTAGTTGAAAAATGGGAAGAAGAAGTAAATATATTTAAAAAATTAAATTTAGTAGTTGCTAAAATTAGAATTGGTATAGTTTTCGCAAAAGAAGGTGGTGCTTTGCAAGAAATGGTTAAACCCATAAAACTAGGTGTTGGAGCCTCTTTTGGTTCAGGAAAACAGTATCAATCTTGGATTCACATTAGCGATTTAGCTGCTATTTTTTACCATATTATTGAACATAAAAGTGCGGGAATTTATAATGGTGTTTCGCCATACCCTGTTACAAACGAGTTACTTACAAAGGCAATTGCTAAAACATTAGACAAGCCATTATTTTTACCTAATATTCCTCAATTTATTATGAAATTACTTCTTGGTGAAATGCACCAATTATTGTTTTCGAGTCAGCACGTAAGTTGCAGAAAATTATTAAATGAAAATTTCCAATTCAAATACGCTTCTTTAGATAAAGCGTTGCATGATTTATTAAAATAAGGAAAAGTATTTTATTTCTTTGTTTGGAGAAATATATCTGACAATTTGACATTTTTAAATATTTGGCAACACATTTGCAATTCAAAACAAAACAGAAAATGTTTAAGAAAATATTTAAAAATATGAGTCAAGGAAATACTGAAAGCATAGAAAAAGAAATTATTCAAGAAGAAATTATTCAAGATAATAATGTTCCAGAAGAAAATGTTTCAGAAACTCAAGAATTGAAAGAGTTAGAATTAACAACAGAAGAGCAACTTACACTAGATTTAGCAGCTGAAAAAGACAAACACTTAAGGCTTTTTGCTGAATTTGAGAATTATAAAAAAAGAACTTCTAAAGAAAGAATGGAATTGTTCAAAACAGCAAATCAAGATGTTGTACAATCTATTTTACCAATTTTAGATGATTTTGACAGAGCAATGGTACAACTAGCTACTTCAGAAGACGAAGGATTAGTAAAAGGTGTACAGTTAATTCATGAAAAATTAAAATCAACACTTATCTCTAAGGGTTTAGAAGAAGTTTCAGTAAGGGCTGGTGATATTTTTAATGCTGATTTTGCAGAAGCAATTACGCAAATTCCAGCCGCTAATGCTAAAATGAAAGGTAAGATTGTAGATGTTCTTGAAAAAGGATACAAATTAGGAGATAAAATTATTCGTTTTCCAAAAGTAGTTATTGGTCAATAGTTATAGTTTATTAGATTAATTTTTTGGAAAGAATTTAATTAGAAAGATGAAAAAAGATTTTTACGAAACATTAGGTGTTAGCAAAAGCGCGTCTGCTGCAGAAATTAAAAAAGCATATAGAAAAAAAGCAATTGAATTTCACCCAGATAAAAATCCAGGCGATGCAACTGCTGAAGAAAATTTTAAAATAGCTGCAGAAGCTTACGAAGTTTTAAGCGATGAGACTAAAAAAGCAAAGTACGATCAATATGGTCATGCTGCTTTTGACGGAGCAGGCGGCGGCGGATATGGACGCGGTGGTGGCAATATGAATATGGACGACATTTTTAGTCAGTTTGGTGATATTTTCGGAAGTCAATTTGGCGGAGGAGGTTTCGGCGGTGGCGGATTTGGTGGCGGACAAAGAAGAGTAAAAGGAAGCAGTTTACGTATTAAAGTAAAACTTACTTTAGAGGAAATTGTAAATGGCGTTGAAAAGAAAGTAAAAGTAAAAAGAAAAGTTCAAGCAAAAGGTGTTACTTATAGAACTTGTCCTACTTGTAATGGTAGTGGACAGGTTATGAAAATTGCTAACACTATTTTAGGAAGAATGCAAACTGCTGCAACATGTCCTTCGTGTGGTGGTGCAGGTCAAATGATGGATCAAAAACCAGCTGGTGCAGATGCACAAGGAATGGTTTTAGAGGAAGATACAGTTTCCATCAAAATTCCAGCAGGAGTAGTAGATGGAATGCAATTAAAAGTTTCTGGAAAAGGAAATGAAGCGCCAGGAAGCAACAGTGTCTCTGGTGATTTAATTGTAGTTATTGAAGAGCTTGAACATGAATTTTTAAAGCGCGAAGGAGAAAATTTACATTATGATTTATATGTAAGTTTTCCAGAAGCAGCTTTAGGAGTATCTAAAGAAATTGAAGCGGTTTCTGGTAAAGTGAGAATCAAACTAGAAGAAGGAATTCAATCGGGTAAAATTCTACGTTTAAAAGGAAAAGGAGTGCCAAGTATTAATAGTTACGGAATTGGTGATTTATTAGTTCACGTAAATGTTTGGACGCCAAAAACGCTGAACAAAGAACAAACGCAATTTTTTGAAAAAATGTTAAATGATGAAAATTTCATCCCAAACCCAGAAAAAACAGACAAATCCTTTTTTGAGAAAGTAAAAGATATGTTTTCATAATTGATTTTAAATATATACATTTGATTATCAATTTTTTACAATTAAAAAGAGATTCTTTTTCATAGCAATTTCCCCATCCTATGTCAAATAGGATGGGTTTTTTTGTAACATTTCTTAATTTATCCTACTAATAAACAATACAAAAAAATTGAGCAATAATATGAGTAATATTCTAGAAGTACAAGGCGTTTCTAAACAATTTGGAGCTTATACAGCTTTAAATAACGTTTCATTAAATGTACCTAATGGCAGTATTTACGGACTTTTAGGTCCTAACGGAGCGGGTAAAACAACTTTGATTAGAATTATTAATCAAATAACAATGCCAGATTCTGGAATTGTTTTGTTTGATGGTAAGCCTCTAAAATTAGAAGATGTTCAATATATAGGTTATTTGCCTGAGGAGCGTGGTTTGTATAAAACCATGAAAGTGGGCGAGCAATGTTTGTATTTAGCGCAATTAAAAGGATTATCGCTCCAAGAAGCAAAAAAACAATTAAAGTATTGGTTTGAGAAATTTGAAATTGAAGGTTGGTGGAACAAAAAAATTCAGGAACTTTCAAAAGGAATGGCGCAAAAAGTACAATTTATTGTAACGGTTTTACATAAGCCTAAATTATTAATTTTAGACGAACCTTTTTCTGGTTTTGATCCTGTAAATGCAAATTTAATTAAGGATGAAATTATAGAATTAAATAAGCAAGGCACTTCTGTTATTTTTTCCACACATCGTATGGAAAGTGTTGAAGAAATGTGTAATTATATTGCATTGATTCATAAATCTAATAAATTAATTGAAGGGAAATTAACAGATGTTAAAAAGCAATTTAGAACAAATACTTTCCAAGTAGGTATTCTTACCAACAATATAGAAGGTTTGATGGTGCAATTAACACAAAAATTCACTGTAGGGCCTACCAATTTTAAATCTTTAAACGACGATATTAAGCTGGAAGTAGAATTAGAAAATTCAAATTCAAGCGAGTTATTGTCCATACTTACAAATTTTGGGCAAGTAACTCATTTTGTAGAGAAAATTCCAAGTGTAAACGATATTTTTATTCAAACTGTTAGCCAATAATTATGAGCATATTATCCTTAATCATAAAAAGAGAATTTATAGCAAAAGTGCGTAATAAGTCATTTATTGTAATGACGTTTTTAAGTCCGCTTTTATTTGTTGGTATTGCAGTTTTAGTAGGATTTTTGTCTTCAATGGATAAAGATTCTGTTTCAGAAATTGCAATCCACGATACTTCGGGTTATTTAATAGATAACTTTAAGAATACTAAAAACACCCATTATACAAATTTATCAGCAATGCCTTTTCAAACAGCAAAAGATACTGCTTCAAATAGTTATGAGGGTTTAATATATATTCCAACGGTAGATTCACTTTCGCTACTAAAAGAAAAAGTAGAATATATTTCTGAAAAAAGTCCAAGTATAGAATTTATTTCAAAAATAGAAAATGTGGTCGATTCTGTATTAACTTCTAATAATTTAAAAGTATTAGGTTTTGATGCCGATAAGATTGAAGAGGCAAGAGCAAATTCTACGTTAAAGTTATCTAAGTTTTCTGGAGAAGAAAGTTTGAAAGGCTTAAACGAAATCAAAGTTGTTATAGGTGGTTTAATGGGTTACTTAATTATGATGTTTATCGTTATTTATGGAAACTTTGTAATGCGCAGTGTTATTGAAGAAAAAACCAATAGAATAATTGAAATAATAATATCTTCGGTTAAACCATTTCAATTAATGATGGGTAAAATCATAGGAAATTCACTTGCAGGAATTCTCCAATTTTTAATATGGATTATTGTTGGTTTACTATTAATATTTATTGCTCAAGTTGCTTTTGGATTACAAATGGGAGCTTCTTCCTCTATTTCTCCTGATATGATAGATGCTGCCCAACAATCTGCTGGTTTAGAAAAAGTACAGAGTTATCTAAATGAAATATTGAATTTACCATTAGGCTTAATGTTTACTTGTTTTATTCTTTATTTTATAGGTGGCTACTTTTTATACAGTTCGCTTTATGCTGCAATTGGCGCAGCTGTAGATTCAGAAACAGACTCACAGCAATTTTTATTGCCAATTATTTTACCTTTAATTTTAGGAGTTTATATTGGTTTCTTTACCGTAATTAACGATCCACATGGTACTATTGCAACAGTTTTTTCCATAATTCCATTAACGTCGCCTATTGTAATGTTAATGCGTATTCCTTTTGATGTGCCAATATGGCAATTAATACTTTCTCTCGTTTTATTGTTTGGAACGTTTATCTTAGTGGTGTGGTTTGCTTCAAAAATTTACCGCGTAGGTATTTTAATGTATGGTAAAAAGCCAACTTGGAAAGAACTATACAAATGGTTGAAATATTAAATAAATGATCGAAGAATTACAGGGTATACTTAGCTATAAAATTGGTATTGGCGAATTTGGTATTAAAGTTAGTACCTTGTTTTTACTTATAATTGTTTTAATTATTACGGGTGTTATTCTTCGATTTATAAGAGTAGTTGCAACTAGAAAATTGCCTTTAGAGGACAAGTATAAATTTATTAGTTTTTTTCAATTTGTAAGATACATTGTTTTTGCATTTGCATTTATAATAACACTTCAAATCAACGGTGTTAATATGAGTTTTTTACTTACGGCATCTGCTGCGTTATTAGTGGGTGTTGGTTTTGCTATGCAGCAGTTGTTTCAAGATATTATTTCAGGGATATTAATTATTATTGACCAATCTTTACATGTTGGAGATATTGTTGAGGTAGATGGAAGAGTTGGTAAAGTTTTAGAAATTAAGCTAAGAACAACAAGGGTAGTTACTCGTAATAATAGAGTTATGGTTATTCCAAACCATAAGTTTATGTTAGATACGCTATTTAATTGGACACAAAATAGTTTTTCAAATAGGGAACAAGTAGACGTGGGTGTTGCTTATGGTAGCGATGTTCAATTAGTAAAAAAGATACTATTACAATGCGCAGAAGATGTAGAAGATATTGTAAAAGAACCAAAACCTGTAGTTTTGTTTGAAGATTTTGCAGATTCTTCCTTGAATTTTTCATTATACTTTTATGTTGATAATGGAATGAAAAGCCCGGGTATTCAAAGTGATTTGCGTTTTAGAATTGATGCAGCATTTAGAGATAGTAAAGTGTCAATTCCCTTTCCGCAAAGAGATATTCATGTTATTACAAAGGCATAATTTTTGTAATTAATACTAAAAAAAAAAGAATGCCAAAAATATTAGTTATTGAAGATGAAGCTGCAATTAGAAGAGTTTTAACTAAAATTCTTTCTGAAGAAAGCGATACTTATCAAGTAGATGAAGCAGAAGATGGCTTACAAGGTCTTGAAAAAATAAAAAACGAAGATTACGATTTAGTGCTTTGCGATATAAAAATGCCAAAAATGGATGGCGTTGAAGTACTAGAAGCTGTTAGGATAATAAAGCCAGAAACTCCTATGGTAATGATCTCTGGCCATGGCGATTTAGAAACTGCTGTCCATACAATGCGACTTGGAGCTTTTGACTATATTTCAAAACCACCAGATTTAAACAGGCTTTTAAATACCGTAAGAAATGCTTTAGACAAAAAAAAATTAGTAGTTGAAAATAAAATTTTAAAAAAGAAGGTTAGTAAAAACTATGAAATGATAGGCGATAGTGATGCAATTAATCATATTAAAATAATGATTGATAAAGTTGCTTCTACAGATGCTAGAGTTTTAATTACTGGACCCAATGGCACAGGAAAAGAGTTAGTTGCACATCAATTACACGAAAAAAGTGAAAGAGCTAGTTTTCCGTTAATTGAAGTAAATTGTGCGGCAATACCTAGTGAATTAATTGAAAGTGAGTTGTTTGGACATGTTAAAGGTGCTTTTACATCGGCAGTAAAAGATAGAGCAGGAAAGTTTGAAGCAGCGCATAAAGGAACTATTTTCTTAGATGAAATTGGCGATATGAGTTTGTCTGCTCAAGCAAAAGTGCTTCGTGCTTTACAAGAAAGTTTAATTCAACGTGTTGGAGCAGATAAAGATATTAAAGTAGATGTTCGTGTAGTTGCGGCAACTAATAAAGATTTGAAATTAGAAATAGCAGAAGGAAGGTTTAGAGAAGATTTATACCATCGTTTAGCAGTAATTTTGATCAAAGTTCCATCTTTAAACGATAGAAGAGAAGATATTCCATTGTTAATTGAGCATTTTTCAGCTAAAATAACACAAGAACAAGGCACAATTAAAAAAGAATTTTCAAAAAGTGCAATTAAATTATTGCAAGAGTATGATTGGACAGGAAATATTCGCGAACTTCGCAATGTAATTGAAAGATTGATTATATTAGGAGGAATTGAAATTTCTGAACAAGACGTAAATCTATTCGCAAGTAAATAATATAATAATTTAAAGATTTGAATAATTTAAAGATTAAAAGAATTCGGCACGAGTTACTCAATCATTAAATTTTTTAATTTTTTAATCATTTAATTTAATAAATGAAATTAAAAAAAATAAACGAAGATTTAAAAGAAGGATTACTTTTAAATGGACTAAAGGAAGCAAATGAATTGCAACGGGATACGTTTTCCACAATAAAAAGCGGTGCAGATGCTGTTATTCAATCCGGTAAAGGTTGGGGCAAAACAACAACAATTGTGATGCATGTCTTGCAACGATTAAAAGACCCGTTTGAAGAATCTCCAAGAGCTTTAGTTCTTGTACAAGACAAAGAAAAAGTTTTGCAAATGGTACAGTTATTTAACCAAATTGGAAAATATAACGATTTGCGAACTTATGGAGTGCACGAAAAAAGCGATGTAGATGAAGATAAAAATCAAATTTCTATTGGCGTAGATGTTCTTGTAGGAACTCCTTTTAGAATTAATGAAATGTTTGCTACTGCAGGTTTTAATGTAAATAAACTTTTAATGGTTGTTGTCGATGATGCGGATATTTTATTCAAAAATAGAATGGATATTCCTATTCATAGATTATCAGATAGTATTGCAAAAGCACAAAGACTTTTCTTTTGTAATCAAATTACAGAGAAAGTTGAAAATCTAGCAGATAAAATAATGATTGAGCCTCTTTTTTTGGAAGTAGAATTAGATGCAGTCGATGAAGAAGAATAATTAAAATAATTTATAAGTAAGAAATTACCAAAATAATCAAATAACCAATATAATATGGCCGTAGTAAAAATATTTTCAGGAAGTGAAATTTTAGCTTTGGGTTTACAACAAAAACTAAAAGAAATAGACATTTTTCCAGTAGTTAAGAATAATATGCAAGCTGCAAGACTAGCAGGTTTTGGAAATGCCGGATTAGCTGTAGAATTATTTATTGAAGAGCGTGAGTTGCCTTTAGCAGAAAAAGTTATAGAAGATTTTAAAATGAATCTTTAAAAAATAAAAATAGCCCTGAATTTCAGGGCTATTTTTATAAAATATCATTTTTTGTTATTTAAAAAGAACAGAACCTTTAATATCAACAAGTTCCCATGTTTTACTTACACCATCTTTTCCTTTGTGTAATTCATAACAAGCTTGATTTATTGCGGCAACAGCTTTTTCTCCGCCAAATTCTACTAAATTAAGTGTAGAAGCTAAAGTAAATAATTTATTTTCATACGTATATTCTGTTACAATTTGTTTTGTAACATCATTCATCGTAAGTGTCATGTAGCATTTTCCTTCTCTAAAGTTAATTGTCCCTGACAATAATTCAGTATTTTTAAGTGTACCAAAGAAAAACTTTAAAATTTTTGCATCTCTATCTGCGTTATTTGTAAATATGCTGCTTACAGGAATAGTAAATGTAGCACCTTCCAGAACTTCTTCTGGTGTTTCTCCTGTTTTAGTGTCTTTTAATTCTATCGATTGAAAACTTGCATCAACACCTACTTTTTCAGTTGTTTTAAAGGCTGTCCAATTTACTTTTGTAGAATCGGCAATTATTTGTAGTCCAGATGTTTCAGTAACAGGTTCAACAACTATCTCTGTTTTTTCTTCTTTTTTGCAACTTGTAGTTATTAATGCTACAGCAAATGCAAATAATACTATCTTTTTCATAAAATTTATTTTAATTCAAATGTAAGAAGTATTTTGAACACAAACAATTAACGGGGGCTAAATCAATGTAAAGTAGTGAATTTTGCAATTGCTTCATTTCGAAATTAATCTATCTTTACACTTTCAAAAAAGAACATTAGATTTTTAGATCGTTAGATATGTCTAAATAGTCTAATAATCTAAAAATCAAGCAATCTAAAAAAAGATGATTACAGTAAACGATATTGCAGTAGAATTTAGCGGAACAACACTTTTTAGTGATATAACTTTTGCCATTAATGAAAATGATAAAATTGCCTTAATGGGCAAAAATGGAGCAGGAAAATCTACACTCCTTAAAATAGTTGCTGGACAAAGTAAACCAACTCGCGGAAATATTTCGGCACCAAAAGAAGCTGTAATTGCATATTTACCACAACATTTGTTGGCTAGTGATGACTGTACGGTTATGGAAGAAACTTCTAAAGCTTTTGCGGAAGTTTTAGATATGAAAAAAGAAATTGACGAAATTAATGAACAATTAACTATTCGTACAGATTATGAAAGTGATGCGTACATGAAGTTAATTGAAAAAGTTTCAGAACTTTCCGAAAAATTCTATGCAATTGAAGAAGTAAACTACGAAGCTGAAGTTGAAAAAGTATTAAAAGGTTTAGGTTTTGAACGTAAAGACTTAAATCGCCCAACTAAAGAGTTTTCTGGAGGTTGGAGAATGCGAATTGAATTAGCTAAAATCTTATTACAAAAACCCGATTTAATTTTATTAGATGAGCCTACCAATCACTTGGATATGGACAGTATTCAATGGTTAGAAGATTTTCTGGTAAATCAGGCAAAAGCAGTTATGGTAATTTCGCACGATAGAGCGTTTGTAGATAACATTACAAATCGTACTATTGAAGTTACAATGGGAAGAATTTACGATTATAAAGCTAAATATACGCATTATTTAGAGTTGAGAAAAGATAGACGTGTGCACCAACAAAAAGCTTACGACGAACAACAAAAAATGATTGCCGAAAATCAAGGTTTTATTGATCGTTTTAGAGGAACTTTCTCCAAAACAGAATCGGTTCAATCTCGTGTTAAAATGTTGGAAAAAATTATCCCAATAGAAGTAGATGAGGTAGATAATTCTGCTTTAAAATTGAAATTTCCACCATCTGTTCGTTCTGGTCAATATCCTGTTATTGTGAAAGATTTGCATAAAAGTTACGGAGAAAATATCATTTTTAAAGATGCTAATATTGTAATTGAAAGAGGAGAAAAAGTAGCTTTCGTAGGAAAAAATGGTGAAGGAAAATCTACTATGATTAAGGCTATTATGAAAGAAATTGAAATTAATTCTGGAAATGTAGAAATTGGTCACAATGCACAAATTGGTTATTTTGCTCAAAACCAAGCAGCTTTATTGGATGAAAAAGCAACTATTTTTGAAACTATAGACAATATTGCAGTAGGTGATGTTCGCACACAAATAAAAAATATTTTAGGAGCTTTTATGTTCCAAGGAGATGATATTACTAAAAAAGTAAAAGTACTTTCTGGAGGAGAAAAAACGCGTTTAGCAATGATAAAATTATTATTGGAACCCGTTAACTTGTTAATTTTGGATGAGCCTTCCAATCACTTAGATATGAAGACAAAAGACATTATCAAAGATGCTTTACGCGATTTTGACGGAACTCTAATCTTAGTTTCTCACGATAGAGATTTCTTAGATGGATTAGCTACTAAAGTTTTTGAATTTAAAGACAAAAGAGTTATAGAACATTTTGAAGACTTGAACGGTTTCTTAGCAAATAAGAAAATGGAAAGCATGCGTGAGTTGGAGAAGAAATAATTACTTTTTAGTAATTAGTTGTGCATAATGAGCCTAAAAACATAAAAAAGTAAAAAATAATTGGATTTTATCAATTAATAGGTGGAATAATAGGAATAATTTTGATAGTTAATCTTCTTTCAAGATTACCAAGAATAAATGGTCCAATTTTACTCTCTTTACTAGCTTCATTTGGGCTAATGAGTTTCTCATGTTATTGTGGATTTATTCTATTAAAAAAAGATTTTGTGAATGGAATAAACCTTTCTATATTCAACCAACTATTACAAATATTTAGTTTTGGTCTATTTGGTTACAGTTTTGAATATATTTCAGGAATACTTCTTGGTGTTACTATTGATGTAACTAAAGATTTTATTTTTAGATTTGTTTTTCGCTTAACAACTTGTGAAATTAGTTTGAATTCAAACCCTGAAGTATTTTATATTAGTGTCAATTTTATTGCAATTTTTATTCTCAATTATTTATTTAATGTTAAAGGTTTCTTAGCGAATAAGAAAATGGAAAGTATGAGCGAAATAGAGAAGAAGTAATTTTTTAGTTTCAGAATGACATATAAAAGCTCCAAATTGGAGCTTTTATTATTTACAAACTTTTTAATTTTTTATACTTAATTGTATCATTTGATTTAATATGAATTGAAGAGTCTTTAATTCGTTTATAAGTTTGAAAATTGCTTATAACTTTTGATTCTTTAGGTTTTGCTTTATTTGATCCGCAACTAAGTAGAACTAAAAAGGAGCAATAAAAAAGGAGTCTTTTCATGATATTTATTTTTTTGGTTTACCGTCTTTTGTAGTTATTATTATTACTCCTTTTTTTCCTTTTTCGCCATATTTTTTAACAGCTTCTGCATCTTTTAAAATAGTAGCTTTAGTGATTTTTTGCTTGTTTAAAGGCGCATAAGGACTTGTTGGGTTCGGACCAAATAATTCCTGTTTAAAATATTCAATACCATTAATAATATATAAAGGCTCTTTTAAAAATTGTATAAATTCTAACTGTTCTTCTGGAATGTCATTTAGGGATTTGTTTTTAACAGCTTCTTCATCTATAACTATTAAGGATTCAATTTTTTCAGATCGCACGGCTTTATTTTCATTAACTACAGATGTATCTGCTCCAAAATTATCTTTTTTTATTCCTTTTGATGTGTATTTTGGACTATTACTAGAAACAGAATTATAATGACCACTTTGTGTTAATTTGTCCTCTTGCTCTTTCCCAAAAGGCAATAATTCTTTATCCGTTTTTGTGGGTACAACTTCAGCACTTTTATTTGCATTAACATACGTTACAACTTCATCGTCATTTACAATGTTTATTTCTTCTGGATAATATGTAGCAGCTTTTTCTTTTTTATCTGTAGCTATAACAACTTCATTTTTAGTATTTTGTAATTGTTTTTCTAAGACTACATCAACTTCTTTCTCGCTTAAAATTTGATTTTCTTTTGTAGCTTCTACAATAACTTCTTTAGAATTTAATTCTTCTACTTTAATTTCATTTACAATTTGAGGAGTTGCAATAGTTTCTACATTACTATAAAACTGATAACCAATTGTTGCAACTATAACAACGGAAGCAGCTACTGCTATTTTTTTCCAATTGGAACTTTCTTTTTTGGCAACGTTTGTCTCCAATTTTTCTTCCACACGTGCCCAAATTTTATCCATTCCTGGAAAGTCTTTTTGTTCCGCATTTTGAGCTGCGTGTTTTATTTTGTGGTATAATTTATCTTCTGTTTTCATTACTTATTTTGCTTTTTGATAGTAAAAAGTATTTACTAATTCTTTTAGTTTGCTTTTAGAAGCGTTTAATTGTGATTTAGATGTTCCTTCAGAAATTCCCAGCTGTGCTGCAATTTCTTTATGGCTAAATCCTTCAATAACAAATAAACTAAAGATGGTTCTGCAACCTGCGGGAATATAGTTTAGTAAATTTAGTAAATCTTCTTCTTCTAGTTCTGTAACTTCCTCTGCGAATGGTTGTGAATTATAGCTCACATCTTCTAAATACAAATTGAAATTAATATTCTTCTTCAATTGCAGTAAACACAAGTTTACTGTTATTTTTCTGGCCCAAGCTTCAAAAGCATAATCTTCTTTTAATTGCTCTATTTTTGTAAAGATGGCATAAAAAGCATCGGCTAACACTTCTTCTATATCTTCTTCCTTTTTAAGGTATCTTTTACAGGTATAATACAACTTGGAACCCATTTGCTCATATAATAAGCGCTGGCCTTCTCTTTGTTGTTTTCTACAAGCTTGTATAATTTTTACATCCATTGTAATTGCATTGCTTTATTATATAGAGCACAAAAGTTGGTAAAAGGTTGGGAAGACCTTAAATTTTTTTTTTAAAATTATAAAAAAAAGGCGTTAGAAATAGATTCTAGCGCCTTTTTAAAATTTATAGTAAATGTTTATTCTTTAAAAACCATGTCAATGCACATAACTGCAGCTAGTATTAAAGGTCTAATCTTATCGTCTTCTGACACATTTTTATTAATATTTAGCACATAATTATCTGCGCTAGTGAAGAATTCTTTGCCTATTCCTGCCCATTTTTTAGAAACAATTGCTATTTCCTCTGTGTTTTTTAAAAATTTAAATTCCCAACCAGTCCATTTACCTTGCAGGGTACATAAATGTTTGTCGTTATTATCGTGAATTTCAAATTTACCACCAAAAGAGAAGAATTTTTGTTTGAAAAGACCAATTAATCTGTCGTTTTCATCTAAGACTTCAATGTCTGATCTAAAAACGGTAAAACCTCTTTTTACACTTAGTATTTTTTTACCTTGATTGTCGCTAATAACAATATCAAAAGGCGTCATTTTTTTATAACTGGTAAAACGAAATATTTTTGTAAAAGCACCAAGGTTTGGCTCTCTACAAGTCATCATCATAGCGCCATTTTCAGGGTTAAAAACATCGAAATTGTTAGATGCTTTAAACATACCAACGTGTTCTTTTATTAAAAAAACATTTTTAGATAAAATTGAATTCATTACTTGGTTTTTAGTTTTAGTTTGTAAATTATTGTTTCCAATACATCAGTATCTTTATCTTCGCAAAGTAAGAATTCTATTTCAGTATCGTTTTGTTGGAATAAAGTAATTCCTTCAAATTTATTTTTTTCAGAAATAAGCTTCGTATTTATAAGCGTTAAATCTTTTGCATTTAATCGACCAATAAAAGTTCCTAATATTTCTCCGTCATCGTAAGTAGAAGTTGTGTTTTCAACAGCTGCTAGGAAATAAATTATTTCATTTACTAAAATAGCATCTGTAAAAGTAGCTTCTACATTATTTATTTTTGGAAGTTTAATAGGTGTAAATTTTATAACTGAGTTATCATCAAAAATTTCAAAAACACCATTTTTTCCGTTTAATCCATTTCCCCTTTGAAATAGAAAAGCTTTGTTTTCAGTATAAATAAAGCCTTCAATATTTAAATTTTCGGCAGAAATAGTTCCAATTTTCATTAAAGAATCAAATTTTTTCGAAAAATCGTTGTCTTTAATTTTTTTAGAGAACGTGTTATAGCTAATTAATTTTTTTCTTTTTTGAGTAGAACCAGAGCTAAGAATAAAAATTTCATCAGTAGCTATTGTTATGGATTCAAAATCTAATTTTTCACTTTTAGCAATGTTTTCTTCCGAATTTTTTACTAAAGCAATTTTATTTAAAAAAGTGGAATCAATCTTGTATTCATATAAAAAAGAGCTATTGTCTGCAATAATAAATAAGGATTCATTATGTAATAATAAACCTGAAGCAGAACCTATTCCTATAATATGTAAATAAATTTGAAGTTTAAAATTCTCCATTTATAGTTTCTTAAAATTTTTGTTGCTAAAAATACACTTTATCTTTATAACATAAATTATAAAAATTAAAAAAATATAGCTATAAATTCTTTGAAGGTCTCTAGTCCAATATTACGCCCTATTTTTGGGAAAATAGATTGGAAAGTATCCATGCATTTGAAAAACATTTAGCAAATAACGGAATTATTATTCTAAAATTCTTTTTGCATTTACGTAAAGAAGAACAGCAGCTATTTTGGAAGAACTAGAAAAATACGAATTTCATTATCCAGAATTAGACGATGCAGTAAAAGATAATATTAAAATGGATCACGATAAGTTAAAGTCAGAAAAATAGGTTTATGGGTTAAAATTTAGGATTAAAAGTTTATTAGGTGTTGAGTTAAAGTTTTTAGTTTTTTTGAAAGCTATATTTTACTATAATGAAGTTAAACGGTTCTATTAAATTTAAATTGTTTCAATGTGCTGAAAAATTAAAATTGGCCAACAAGTAAAGAATGTCTAATACCTAAAACCATTTATCTTTAAAAATCTTACCTTTGCATACAAATTTCACTAAAATGACTTTATCAACTTACACCAAGGAATTTTCTTATAACCTAAGATTAGCTTACCCTATTATTTTAGGAATGTTAGGACATACTGTAGTAGGAATTGTAGATAATATTATGGTGGGAAAATTGGGACCTGCAGAATTAGCGGCTGTTTCACTTGGAGGTAGTTTTATATTTATTGCAATGTCTTTAGGAATTGGTTTTTCTACCGCTATAACCCCACTAGTTGCAGAAGCACAAGGTAAGGGAGACGTCGAAAAATGCAGAAGTGCTTTTCATCATGGATTATACTTATGTACTATTCTTGGAGTAGCATTGTTTATAATTATCTTTTGCTCAAAACCACTCATTAGTTTTATGGGACAACCCGAAAATGTTGTAGAATTAGCAAAACCTTATTTAGATATTGTTGCTTTCTCCTTAATTCCATTGATAATGTTTCAGGCATATAAGCAATTTGCGGATGGAATGAGTGAAACTAAACTATCCATGTGGGCAACTATTATAGCAAATATTGTAAATGTAGTATTGAATTACTTATTGATTTACGGAATTTGGTTTTTCCCAGAATTAGGAATTGTAGGCGCAGCTATTGGAACAATTATTTCTCGATTTGTAATGTTAGGTTATATGCATTACATGATGAATTTAAGAGAACGCTTTCATCCTTATTTTAAAGGATTTAGTTTAAAAGAAATTAAGAAATCAGTCAATATTAAAATTATAAAATTAGGAACACCATCAGCAATGCAAATGTTTTTTGAAGTTGCTCTGTTTACAGCAGCTATCTGGCTTTCGGGAAAATTAGGAACCACAAGTCAAGCGGCTAATCAAGTAGCGCTTAGTCTAGCATCTTTTACTTTTATGTTTGCAATGGGCTTAAGTGTTGCGGCAATGATTAGAGTTGGAAATCAAAAAGGACTTGAAGATTACAAAAAATTAAGAGTTGTAGCAGTTTCCATATTTTTATTAGGCGGAATTTTAGCAGTTGGTTTTGCTTTAATTTTCATGTTGTTTCATGTACAATTACCAAAATTATTTGTGGATATGAATGATATTTCCACTTTAGCAGAAAATACAGAAGTAGTTACTATTGCGGCAGAACTATTACTAATTGCTGCTGTTTTTCAAATTTCAGATAGTTTACAAGTTGTTGCACTTGGTGCTTTACGTGGTTTACAAGATGTAAAAATCCCTATGTACATGACTTTTGTTTCCTATTGGGTTATTGGTTTTCCAATTTCTATTTATTTAGGACTTTATACATCATTTGGAGCATCTGGAATTTGGATTGGACTTTTAGCAGGATTAACAACAGCATCTGTTTTATTATTCATTCGTTTTAATTATCTTACCAAAAAATTGATAAAAAATCAATTACAATAACAATTTCAAAAATCAAGCTTAACAAATAAACGATTTAATAAATAATCAAATAAACATAAAAAAATATGGACTTTCCAAAATTTGTAATAGGCGATAACACTGATTATCCAGAAGATATTTTCGTAATTCATTTAGAGTATCCTCGTTTCATTATCAACTTAAAAGACGATGAGGTGGAATTTATGGAAGATTTAGAAGAAGAAAACGAATCTGAATTAGAAGCAGAAATGGAACATTTAATTACTATTGCAGGCGAATTCTACGATAGAGAAATGGAACGTTACGAAAAAGCATAGTTTTTTTGGGTTGTTAGGTATCAATAATAAAGATATAAAGTGATGGGTAAAAAATTAACTGTTTATATGATTGATGGTACTGCTTATGGACCAAGATTAAGTGAAATTGGGAATTGGGTTGGAAAGGCAATTTATAGTCCAAGGGCATCTGTAAATAAAATCATGAATCGTAGTGAATTTGATAATCCTGGCATTTATTGTTTGAAAGGAGATCCAACAGATGATGCTTTTGATGAAAAAATATATATCGGAGAAGCTGAAAATATAAAAGTAAGATTAAAGCAACATCTAAGTGATCCGAATAAAGATTTTAAAGAATTAATTTTCTTTGTAAGTAAAGATGAGCTTTTAACAAAAACACAAATAAGATATTTAGAATCAAGATTAGTACAATTAGCAATTGAAGCTAAAACTGCTCAAATTGATAATGGAAACTCACCAAGTTTACCGACACTTCATGAGGCAGATATTTCGGACATGGAATATTTCTTGGAGCAAATAAGATTAATACTTCCTGTTATGGGTTTTAAGTTTTTAATTTCTTCGACGATAAAGCAATTACCAGATAATGAAAAAGAGGACACCAACTTAATTCATGAAACTTATTTTATCAAAACTAAAACTTTTAAAGCTTCTATGAAAGAAACTGATCAAGGTTATATTATTACTAAAGGCAGTGAGGCAAAAATAGATCTTTCTAATTCTTATACGGAAACTTATAGAAATATGAGAAGAAAATTAATTGAAACAGAGATAATGATTGAAAGTAAAGATAAGTTAATATTTGCTGAAGATGCGGTTTTTAATAGTCCAAGCGCTGCTTCAAACTTGATTTTGGGAAGAAATTCAAATGGGTTTACTGAGTGGGTAAATTCAAAAGGATTGACATTTAAAGAAGTACAAGAAATAACTAATTCTAAAACCCCGTAACTCAAAGTTAATTAATCCACAAACTCTTTTTTAAAATACTTTTCCAATAAAATTTGAGCGGCTGCAAAAGGTGAAACTTCATTATTTTGTACCGCTTTTTTGTTTTCTTCGAGCAGTGTAATAATTTCAGGATGATTGTAGAAGTTGCTTTTTAAATATTCGTTGATGGTTTCCATCATCCAAAACTGGTTTTGTTCTTGGCGTTTGTTTTGAAAATGATTATTCCCTTTAGCCAATTCAAAATATTCTGAAATCAATTGCCATACATTGTCAATTCCGTCATTTTCTATAGAACTACAAGTAGTTACTTTTGGCATCCAACCGCTTTTTTTAGCAGGAAACATGTGTAATGCTCTATTAAATTCGGCTTTAGCTAATTTCGCTTTAGCAATATTATCACCGTCTGCTTTATTAATTACAATAGCGTCAGCCATTTCCATAATGCCTCGTTTTATGCCTTGCAATTCGTCGCCAGCACCTGCAATTTTTAGTAATAAAAAGAAATCGACCATACTGTGAACTGCAGTTTCACTTTGGCCAACACCAACTGTTTCTATAACTATTGTGTCAAAACCACAAGCTTCGCATAAAATAATAGCTTCTCGCGTTTTTCTTGCAACACCACCTAAAGCATCACCTGAGGCACTTGGTCTAATAAAAGCATTTTCATCCTTTACCAATTCTTCCATTCTAGTTTTATCGCCTAAAATACTTCCAAAACTTATAGAACTACTTGGATCAACTGCTAATACTGCTACTTTTTTTCCCAAAGAAGTTAAATATTTTCCAAAAGCTTCAATAAAAGTACTTTTTCCCACACCAGGAACACCTGTAATTCCTATTCGAACAGATTTATTAGCATGTGGTAAACAACCTTTAATTACTTCTGTGGCTTTTTCTAAATGTGCAACATTAGTACTTTCTACTAAAGTTATTGCCCTACTTAAAGCAGTTTTATTCCCTTTTAAAATTGCTTCAATTAATTCTATTGCGGAAGGTTGTTTTCTTCTAAATTGCTGAATTTGTTTTACAACAACGTTACTAATCCATTTTGGTTGGCTAATTCCTTTTACTTCTGATAAAGCTGATTTCTTTTTTGGTTCTTCCAAAGTTTTAAGTCTTTGTGTAAAAGTACAAAATTTTTGAAAAAATAACACTTTCATTCTAATTATCAAATAATGCTTTTACCTTTGCTATTCAGTAAAAAGTATGGATAATATTATATTAATTTTTCTTTGTTTGTTTACTGGAGTTGCTTTTCAATATGTGAAAGTATTTCCAACAAATATGCATGTTTCGCTAAATCAATTTCTAATTTATGTTTCTTTACCTGCTTTGGCATTATATTTTATACCTAAAATTGAAATTTCTGCAGCACTTTTATATCCTTTAGGAATTGCATGGTTAGGATTTGGATTGGCTTTTTTATTTTTTTATAGTATTGGGAGATATTATGGATGGTCTAAAAAGTTAATAGGATGCTTAGTATTAATGGCGGGCTTGGGAAATACATCTTTTGTTGGTTTTCCAGTTGTAGAAGCTCTATTTGGCTCTAAAGGTCTAGAGACGGCAATTATTGTGGATCAACCAGGTTCGTTTGTAGTTATGGCAACTTTAGGAATTATAGTGGCGACTTTATTTTCAAGAGAAAAATTAAACTTGACAATTATAGCAACAAAAATTATTCTTTTTCCACCTTTTATAGCTTTTGCAATTGCTGTTTTTTTAAACATATTAGAAAGTGATTTTCCACAAGTATTACAATTGGTTTTTCACAGAATAGGCAATACGGTTACTCCAATTGCTTTAATTGCTGTTGGTTTACAGCTTAAAATCGAACGAAATAGTAAACATTTTGGATTTTTAGGTTTAGGTTTGTTCTTTAAACTGATTATTACACCCGCTTTTTTCTATATTTTTTATAAAAAAGCTTTAGGTGTAACAGGTTTAATGATAGATGTTTCAATTATAGAATCTGCTATGGCTCCTATGATTACAGCATCAATTTTAGCTACAAGTTATGGTTTAAAACCAAAGTTAAGTAGCATGATGGTAGGCATTGGAATTCCATTATCTTTTGTAACTTTAGCCTTTTGGTATTGGGTATTAATTACTTTTTAATTTATGGTAAATTTAGATCAAAATATAATTTCTTCTTTAGAGCACATTGTTGGTTCTTCCTATGTTTTTAGTGATGAGGCAACAAGAAATGATTATGGTCATGATGAAACAGAAGATTATAATTTTCCGCCGCATGTTGTGGTAAAACCAGCAAATACTTTAGAGATTTCTGAAATAATGAAGTTGGCTAATGCCAATAAAATTGTGGTTGTACCAATTGGAGGTCGCACGGGGTTAAGCGGAGGAGCATTATCTGTTCACGGCGGAATTGGACTTTCTATGGAGCGATTGAATAAAATTTTATCTATTGATGAGCAAAATCTTCAAGTTATAACAGAACCAGCAGTTATTACACAAGTTTTGAGAGAAGCAGTTTCTGAAAAAGGCCTGTTTTATCCGGTGGATCCAAGTAGTATGGGAAGTTGTTTTATTGGCGGTAATATCGCTGAAAATTCAGGTGGCGCAAGAGCAGTTAAATATGGCGTTACTAAAGATTATGTGCTAAATTTAGAAGTGGTTTTGCCTAGCGGAGAAATTATTTGGACAGGAGCTAATACACTTAAAAATTCTACAGGTTATAATTTAACACAATTGATGGTGGGAAGTGAAGGAACTTTGGGAATCGTTACTAAAATTGTATTGAAGCTTTGGCCTAAAAACAACTATAATGTTTTAATGTTAGTTCCTTTTTACAAAGCAGAACAAGCATGCGAAGCAGTTTCGGCAATTTTTAGAGCAGGAATTGTTCCTAGTGCTTTAGAATTTATGGAACGCGATGCTTTAGATTGGACAATGCGGTTTATGGACAATATAAGTGTACCCATTAAAGAGAATATTCAAGCACATTTATTGATTGAAGTAGATGGAAATTATCCAGATATTTTATTTCAAGAAGCAGAGAAAATAATGAATGTTGTAGAAGCTTTTGAAATTGATGCCGTTTTATTTGCAGATACAGAAGACCAAAAAAATGCACTTTGGAAAATGCGTAGAGCAGTAGGTGAAGCTGTTAAATCTAATTCTATATATAAAGAAGAAGATACGGTTGTACCAAGATATGAATTACCAAAGTTATTAAAAGGTGTTAAAGAAATAGGAAATAAATACGGCTTTCAATCTGTTTGCTATGGACACGCTGGCGACGGAAATATGCATATTAACATTGTAAAAGGGGATATGACAGATGAAAATTGGAAAACAGAAGTGCCTAAAGGAATTATTGAAATTTTCGAACTTACTGTTGCTTTAAAAGGAACACTTTCTGGTGAACATGGAATAGGTTATGTGCAAAAAGAATACATGTCTATTGCTTTTAGTACTGTGGAATTGCTATTAATGAAAGGAATTAAAAAGGTTTTTGACCCAAATAACATTCTAAATCCTGGAAAAATATTTCCTAATAATTTATAAAAAATAAGACCTCGATTGGAGGTCTTATTCGCTTTTCTACATTCCTAAAAACTCTAACAAATCAGCACTTGCATGTTTAAAAGTAGGTTCTTTTTCAGACAAAATTGCTTCTCTTCTTTTGTTAAGTCTTACCGTGACATCTCTTTCAGTTGTAAACAATAAAGCAGTTAAAAAAGGATTATTCATGAAAGGAACAAGCTCTGTTTGCATTTCTTCAATTTCGCATTCTTTTACAATCTCCTCTAATCCGTCTTTGTATATTTTAAAAGTTAGGGATAATTTTAACTTATCTTCTACAACAATTGTTCTAACGTATATGTTTTGTAACTCTGGGTTACCTACTGTTTTTGCAAGTGTTAATTTTGCAAAAGTTCCATTTGCAATACATTCTTTTACCTGATTGAAAAATGTGGTATATATGCTATTGTTTTCCATTTACAGACCTAATTCAGATTTTACTTTTTCGTCAAAAAGCATAGAAAATAATTTATTTTCTTTGTCTTTATTTAAAAACTTCCAACTATTATTTGTTAAATCATCTGCTACAGCAATTAAAGTAGAGCGCAATTTAATAGTAAACGTGTTTTTCTCTTTGTTAAAAGTAACATCTTTTGCTTCCATTGAACTTTTAAAAATGCCTACCATCATTTCTGGATCTTCTACAGGTGCAATAAAAGCCATTTCCATTACATTGTCATGATCAACTAAACAAAAGTTTTGTTTACCTATTTTTTTAATTTCTCCAAAACTCAAATTAGGTTCTACTTGAACTAATTTGATGTTAAACTGTTCATTAGAAAGCATTTGTGCAAACATTTCTTTCATTTGTTCTTTTGGAATAATATCAAATACTTTTGGATAAGTGGTATCAAATATTGCATCATAATTCATATTTGCAGATGCTTCATAAGCTTTTCTAGCTTCTACTTTCAAAGTAGTCATATCTTGCGCAATTGCAGTAAAGTTTGTGCTTATTAAGAAAGCAACTAGTAAGATTGATTTTTTCATTAGTTATTTTTATTAAAAATTATAGAGTTTTCTTCGTTAAAATCTTGTGGACGTTTACCCTCAAATTCAATTGCAAATTACATTTTATTTTTAGTAATAAATTTACCTGTGCATAAAAGCTCCCGCTCCAATTTATTTCCTTCCAGTGAGACTATCAACTCAGTATTAAATGCCATTTTTTTATCATTTGCTATATATTTCATGGAAGCTTTTTTACCATTTATTATAAAATTTAACTTTCAAATATTTGGCTTTGATACACAGAAAAAGAATAGCCATTTTTTTGAAACATAATTTTTTCAGTATCATCTTTGTCTTCTCCAATCCATTCTCCAACTAGGTCTGATTTTATATCAAATGTGTTAAATGAAGTTAAACCAAGAAATAAAAATAATAAGGGATTAATTTTTTTTCATTGCTTATTTTTTACAAAGGTAAAAAATCCCCAACTCTTTTAAGGATGTTGAGGATTTTTTATTAAATATTATAAGTGTTAATTTATTCGTTAACTAAAATCCATTCACCAGAAGATAATAAAATTTCTGCTTTTTTAAATTTCATTGTTTCGGTTTTACCGCTCAATACATGTTTAATAGTAACAGTATCGTTTCTATTAATTTTCGGCATTTCTCTAGTAATTGTTTCTGTTACTTGAGGGCGATTTTGCGTTTGTTGGCCAGCTTCTTTGTTCTTACTTGCTAACTCATCGCTATTTGACACTTCGTTTCTAGATTCTATGTAGTTATCCTTTTGTTTTACCTGTTTAGCTTCGCTAATTTCATTTGGATTTTGTGAAGGTAAATCTGCTTTAAATAAGAAAGAAATTACTTCTCTATTTACATTATCCATCATTTTTTTAAATAATTTAAAAGCTTCAAACTTATAAATTAATAATGGATCTTTTTGCTCATGAACCGCTAATTGAACCGATTGTTTTAACTCGTCCATTTTACGAAGATGTTTTTTCCAAGCTTCATCAATTATAGCAAGTGAAACATTCTTTTCAAAATCAGTAATTAAAGATTTAGCTTCCGTTTGGTATGCTTTTTCTAAATTAGTAACAATGTTTAACGTTTTTATTCCGTCTGTAAAAGGAACTACAATGCGTTCATACTTACCATTATTAGTTTCATATACATTTTTAACCACTGGAAATCCTTCTTTTGCATTACGCGCAATTTTGTCTGTATAGTGTGCTAAAACTGCTTTGTATGTTTTTCCAGTAATTTCTGTTGGAATAAGTTTTTTAAATTCGCTTTCAGAAATTGGAGAACTAATGGAGAAATTACGAATTAATTCAAATTCATAATTTTTAAAATCATTAACTGCTTTGTTTTCTTCTACAATAATTTCAGTAGTATCAAACATCATATTTGCTAAGTCAACGTTTAATCGTTCACCATGTAAAGCGTGTTTTCTTCTTTTATAAACAACTTCTCTTTGTGCATTCATAACGTCATCATACTCTAATAAACGTTTACGAATTCCAAAGTTATTTTCTTCTACTTTTTTCTGTGCTCTTTCGATAGATTTAGTCATCATAGAATGTTGGATAACTTCTCCATCTTCTAATCCCATTCTATCCATAACTTTCGCTACTCTTTCTGAACCAAAAATACGCATTAAGTTATCTTCTAGAGAAACATAAAATTGTGAGCTACCTACATCTCCTTGACGACCAGCACGACCTCTTAATTGACGGTCAACTCTACGAGAATCATGACGTTCTGTACCTACAATTGCTAAACCTCCAGCTGCTTTTACTTCTGGCGAAAGTTTAATGTCAGTACCACGACCAGCCATGTTAGTTGCAATTGTTACTACACCAGGATTTCCTGCTTCGGCAACAATTTCTGCTTCACTTTTATGCATTTTTGCATTTAACACGTTATGTTTTATACCACGCATTTTTAGCATTCTACTTAATAATTCAGAAATTTCTACAGATGTTGTTCCAATTAATACTGGACGACCAGAATTAGATAGTTTAACAACATCTTCTATAACTGCATTAAATTTTTCGCGAACAGATCTATAAATAAAATCTTCTTTATCTTTTCTTGCAATAGATCTGTTTGTTGGGATTTCAACAACATCTAATTTATATATTTCCCAAAACTCACCTGCTTCGGTAGTTGCCGTTCCAGTCATACCAGCAAGTTTACGGTACATTCTAAAGTAATTTTGAAGCGTTACCGTTGCAAATGTTTGCGTTGCTGCTTCAATTTTTACATTTTCTTTAGCTTCAATTGCTTGGTGCAAACCATCTGAATAACGACGACCGTCCATGATACGTCCTGTTTGCTCATCCACAATCATTACTTTGTTATCCATTATTACATACTCAGTATCTTTTTCAAATACAGAATATGCTTTTAATAATTGTGTTAAAGTATGAATACGTTCTGATTTTATAGAAAAGTCTTTATATAAGTCTTCTCTTTTTTCAGCTTCATCCTCTGTTGTAAGATTTAATTTTTCAATTTTAGCAATTTCCGTTCCAATGTCTGGCAAAACAAAGAAATCTCCTTCTGTATCTTGCGACAAGAATTTAATTCCATTATCTGTCAATTCAACTTGATTGTTTTTTTCTTCAATAACAAAGTATAGTGCCTCGTCAATTTTTGGCATTTCTCTGTTATTATCTTGCATATAGCTATTTTCTGTTTTTTGAAGTAATTGTTTTATTCCTTCTTCAGATAAATACTTAATTAATGCTTTGTTTTTAGGAAATGCTCTATAAGTGCGCAGTAGGTAAAAACCACCTTCTTTAGTATTTCCTTCTTTAATTAATTTCTTAGCGTCTGTTAAACAATCTGTTGCTAATTTACGTTGTAAAGTAACTAAGTTTTCAACTTTTGGCTTTAACTCCAAAAATTCATGACGATCTCCTTGTGGAACTGGCCCAGAAATAATTAACGGTGTACGAGCATCATCAATAAGAACAGAATCCACCTCATCTACAATTGCAAAATTGTGTTTACGTTGTACTAAATCTTCTGGAGAATGGGACATGTTATCTCTCAAATAATCAAAACCAAATTCGTTATTTGTTCCATAAGTAATATCTGCATTATAAGCTGCTCTTCTTTCTTCTGTATTTGGTTTATGGTTGTCAATACAATCTACCGTTAAACCATGAAATTCAAACAAAGGTGCTTTCCAAGTACTATCTCTACGTGCTAAATAATCATTTACAGTTACTAAATGCACTCCGTTTCCAGTTAAGGCATTCAAGTACATAGGTAAAGTTGCAACTAAGGTTTTTCCTTCACCCGTTTGCATTTCTGCAATATTTCCTTGGTGTAAAACTACCCCACCAATTAATTGAACATCATAATGAATCATGTCCCAAGTAATAGGTTTACCCGCTGCATCCCAAGAGTTAGCCCAATTAGTTTGATCGCCAACAATTGTGATATAAGATTTTATAGCAGATAATTCTCTGTCTTTAGCGGTTGCAGTAACCGTAATTGTAGTATTATCTTTGAATCTACGAGCTGTTTCTTTTAAGACAGCAAAAGCCTCAGGAAGAATATCGTTTAAAACTTTTTCAGAGATTTCATAAGCTTCTGCTTCAATAGTGTCAATTTCTAAATAAATATCTTCTCTTTTATCAATGTCTTCCATTGCTTCTGCATCTAATTTTAGAGCGGCAATTTTAGTGTCTTTCTCTAAGCGAGCATCTTTAATTAAAGATTTAAATTCAGCTGTTTTAGCCCTTAATTCATCGTTAGATAATGCAATAAGTGCAGATTCAAATGCCTTTATTTTTGCAACTAATGGCTGGATAATCTTTATGTCTTTTTGGGATTTATCACCCACGAACATTTTTAATACAGAATTTATTAAACTCATTTTAATTTATTTTTTATCTAATAATAATTGTTTGTAAATGTAAACAAAAAAAAGCCTCTAGTTGAGACTTTTTTAATGTTGTATTCTTTATCTTTTAATATTCATCCTCATTCCAAAGATAATCTTCGTCTGTAGGATAATCTGGCCAAATTTCTTCGATTGACTCATAACTATCTCCTTCGTCCTCCATAGATTGTAGGTTTTCAACTACCTCTAAAGGTGAACCTGTTCTAATGGCGTAGTCAATAAGTTCGTCTTTGGTAGCTGGCCAAGGGGCATCGCTTAAATAGGATGCTAATTCTAATGTCCAATACATCTTATATCGATTTTAATTTTTGCAAAAGTAATTTTAATACTTAAAAAAGCAATTTTTTTTTACGTTTTTCTTTAAATTTAAGAACGTTTTTTTTAAGTATTCAATAATCTGCGTTTTTTTTAACGATTTTGTGGTTAAAACAGAATGTTTTTTTTTTGAATATTTAAAGGCAAATGTTTACTATTTTCTAGGAATCCATTTTACTTCATCTGCGTTTAAATCTAAAGACAACTTTCGTGCCAATACAAAGAGATAGTCAGAAAGGCGGTTTAAGTATTTAATAACAAGTGCATCTGTAGGTTCAATATCATTTAAGTGAGTTGCTAAACGTTCTGCTCTTCGACAAACGCATCTTGCAATATGACAATATGACACAGTTGTGTGGCCTCCGGGTAAAACAAAATGCGTCATTGGTGGAAGGCTTTCTTCCATAGTGTCAATTTCATTTTCAAGATATTCTATATCTGTTTCTTGAATTCCTAAGTTTTGCAATCTCAATTGACCGTTTTTTAAGACTTCCTTTTCAGGCGGAGTTGCTAAAATAGCACCAACCGTAAAAAGACGATCTTGTATTTCAATTAAAACAGTTTTGTAATTTGAATGGATGTTTTGGTCTCTAATTAAACCTATATGAGAGTTTAATTCATCGACAGTTCCGTAGCTTTCAATTCTTATGTTGTGTTTTGGAACTCTTGTGCCTCCAAAAAGTGCAGTTGTTCCTGTATCGCCAGTTTTTGTATATACTTTCATTATTGAGTAATTAGTTGTTGTATTTTGATTTTTTACTTTTAAGTTCAAAGGTTTTTCTATGGTTTAAATCTTTTGAGCGCTTACTATTTAGGTATCGTAAAGCTATATAAAGAAAAAGTAATATTCCAACTAAGTAAAACATATTTGATATTTTTGAGTATTTTGGTTAAAGATAACAAAAAAGCTAAAAACATGCTAAATAGCCCTGATGGAAATGGCATCCTTTTTTGAAAAAAAAAGATATAATGGACAGCAGGAAAAATACTTACAAATAGAAATCAAGTTATTCGCTCAAAGAAAAATATTAAAGCAAAATTATTTTTATCTATTTTCTAATATCACTTTCCACAATGCCGTCGCGTAGCCTAATAATTCTATGTGCGTGTTGCGCAACATCTTCTTCATGCGTTACTAAAATAACAGTATTTCCGTTGGCATGAATATCGTCAAAAAGGGTCATGATTTCTAAAGATGTTTTACTGTCTAAGTTTCCAGTAGGCTCATCTGCAAGAATAATAGATGGCTTGTTAACCAAAGCTCTTGCAATGGCAACTCTTTGGCGTTGTCCACCAGAAAGCTGGTTTGATTTATGGTCCATTCTGTCAGAAAGGCCAACTTGCGTTAATACGTCAGTTGCTCTTTCGTTTCTTTCTGATTTAGAATAACCCGCGTAAACCATAGGCAAAGCTACGTTATCTAAAGCGGTAGTTCTGGGCATTAAGTTGAAAGTTTGGAAAACGAAACCTATTTCTTTGTTTCTAATTTCGGCCAACTCTTCATCTTCCATTTCACTTACTTTTTTGTTGTTTAAAACGTAAGTTCCACCAGTTGGCGTGTCTAAACAACCTAGTAAATTCATTAAAGTAGATTTTCCAGAACCAGAAGGCCCCATTAAAGCTACATATTCTCCTTTGTTTATAGTTAAATCAATTCCTTTTAAAACATGAACTATTTCATTTCCTAAAGGAAAATCTCTTGTAATGTTTTTAATTTCGATTATGGGTTGTGCCATTTTAAGTTTGAATTTAGAGTTTAGTATTCTAAAATTTAGAATTCTTCACTCTTTATGAGTAGAAAAAGGAATGATTTTGTTACAATTAGATTCTTATTTTTTGGAAAATATAGGAACTTAAAGTTTTATTTGGATTAATGATAAAATGTTCTTTCACTTGTTCTTTTCTGAAAAACACAACTCCCCATTGAAAAGTATCTAGGGTTACGGTAACTTGCGGATGCTTTTTAATGACTTCCCAAGCTTCATCCATAGCAGCAGACCAATGAATATCATCGAAAATCCAAACAGTGTCATTTGTAATTGTTGGTAATAAAAAATCAAAATACTCTAAAGTTGCTTTTTTGGAATGATTTCCGTCAAAGTAAACGAGGTTATGGGTTGTAGGTTGCAGGTTATAGGTTGAAAGTTGCTTTGAAAACTCAATATTTATACAATCTATATTCTTGAAGTTGAATTTTTGAAATTGTGCTTGCGCATGATTCATTGTGTTAGAGCAGCCTTCTAAAGTTACAATTTTAGCTTTCGGATTTCCAGTTGATAAAGCAGTAGTAGCTAAGCCTAATGAAGTTCCAATTTCTAAAATGTTTTCAGGTTGAAAATAACGCGTAATTCTAAATAAAAGGGCAGCATTTTTTGAAGTAATTCCTGCTGTTTTAGCAATTTTAGCAATTTCTCTGGTATTGGATTTGAAAACTCTAGAACCTGCACCAAAATCAGTTACTTCAATTGTATTTTTATTTTCTAAAAGCGAATTTCTATAATTTTTTAAAATCTCGTATTCAGAATAGTTAGTTGTATCGTAAAAACATTTCGTAACCAAATCATACACAAATGGCGAATGTACTCCATGTTCATTTTTGGAGTTGAAAAGGAATTTTAAGTATGATTTAATTATGTGTTGCATGTTATTTTAGTAAATAGTGATAAGTAACTAGTAATTAGTTTCAAATTTGAAAAGCTAATCACTAATTACTCTTTACTAATAACTTAAGTTTACTCAATTTTAGCCGAAAGTTCAAACCAACGTTCTTCTTTAGCTTCCATTTTTTTAAGGATGTTTTGCAACTCATTTGCCTTTTTTTCAATGGCATTATCTGCTACTTTTCCATCTGTAAATAATTGTTCTATTTTGTTTTTTTCGAATTCTAAATCTTTAATTTCTCTTTCGATTTTTTGGTATTCTTTTTGCTCGTTAAATGTTAAACTAGAAGTATTATTTTGTTGTTTCCAGTCTTTCTTTTCGGCTTTGTTTTCTTCTTTTTGTTGTACTTCCGCAGAATCTTCGTAGGCTCTAAAGTCAGAATAATTACCAGGGAAATCTTCTACTTCGCCTTCACCACGGAAAACAAATAAGTGATCTACAATTTTATCCATGAAATATCTATCGTGCGAAACAACTAATAAATTGCCAGGGAAATCTAATAAGAAACTTTCTAGTACATTTAAAGTAACAATGTCTAAATCATTTGTAGGTTCATCTAGAATTAAGAAATTAGGATTTTGTATTAAAACCGTACATAAATACAAACGTTTCAATTCGCCACCACTTAATTTGTCAACAAAATCGTATTGTTTTTTGGGATCAAATAAGAATCTCTCTAATAATTGCGAAGCCGAAATAATCTTTCCTTTCGTGAGCGGTATATATTCTCCGTATTCTTTAATAATATCGATTACTTTTTGTCCTGGTTTTGGGTTAATTCCACTTTGCGTGTAATACCCAATTTTTATAGTGTCACCCACAATTACCTTTCCAGAATCTGGCAGTATTGTTTGCGTCATAATGTTTAAGAAAGTCGATTTTCCTGTTCCGTTTTTTCCAATGATTCCTATACGTTCTCCACGTTGGAAAGCATAAGTAAAATCGTCTAAAATCACCCTGTCTTTAAAACTTTTGTTTAGTTTAACCAATTCAATGATTTTGCTTCCCATTCGTTCCATGTTGATTTCAAGCTCCACAACATTTTCTTTTCTACGACTTTCTGCCTTTTCTTTAATTACATAGAAATCATCTTGACGCGATTTTGATTTTGTGGTTCTTGCTTTTGGTTGACGGCGCATCCAAGCCAATTCTTTTACGAATAAGTTTTGTGCTTTATCAACACTTGCATTTTCAGAAGCAATTCGTTCTTCTTTTTTCTCTAAGTAGTACGAATAGTTTCCTTTGTATTGGTATAATTTTCCGTTATCTAATTCTATAATTTCATTACAAACACGTTCTAAGAAAAATCTATCATGCGTTACCATGAATAAGGTAATGTTTTCTTTAGCGAAATAGCTTTCTAACCATTCAATCATCTCTAAGTCAAGGTGATTTGTCGGTTCATCTAAAATTAACAAATCGGGTCTACTAATTAATATGATGGCTAAAGACAAACGCTTTTTTTGCCCTCCAGAAAGCCCTTTTACTTTTACTTTTAAATCGTCTAATTTAAGTTTAGAAAGTATTTGTTTGTATTGCGTTTCAAAATCCCAAGCATCATAACGATCCATATCGTCAAAAGCAAGTTGGTATACTTCTTCATCTTCTGGATTTTCTAATGCTTTTTCGTAGCGTTGAATTGCTTTTAAAACCTCATTATCTGAAGCAAAAATGCTTTCTTCAACTGTTAATTCGTCTTGCAAATTATTAGTTTGTGATAAAAAAGCCATTTTAATTTCCTTTCGAATAATAACCTGACCGGTATCTGGTTCGTCAAAACCATTCAACATGTTCATGATAGTAGTTTTTCCAGAACCATTTTTGGCAATAAAAGCTATTTTTTGGTCTTTGTTAATTCCAAACGAAATGTTTTCAAATAAAACGCGTTCGCCATAAGCTTTTGATATATTTTCTACAGATAAGTAATTCACAGTGAATTTGGTATTTAGATTTTAAAATGCAAAAGTAGTTTATTGCCTATAACGAAACAATTTTTGATTGCAAATAATAAAAGCTGCCTTTTCAGACAGCTTTCATTTCTTATTTTAAAACTTCAACTTCAATGTAGCTATCATTGAAAATCTTAATAAAAGATTTAGTGTAATCTTCTTTTTTAGCTAAATATTGGTTGTCCAAAAACTTTTGCGGATTCACAGCAATCATTGGATACCAAGTACTTTGAATTTGAATTTGGATTTTGTGTCCTTTTTTGAAGGTATGCAAAACATCTTGTAATCTGAAATTTACTTCGGTAGTTTGATTTGGAGTTAATGCTTCTGGTTTTTCAAAACTATTTCTAAAACGCGCTGGCATAACTTCACTTCTCACCATTTGATGGTAATTAGCATAAAGCACATTTGGTTTGTCTTCATTTTGAGGTTCATCAGCAGGATAAATATCAATTAACTTTACAATAAAATCAGCATCTGAAGAGGAAGAAGCAATTTTTAATTTTGCCATAATTTCTCCTGCCAAAGTCATGTCTCCCGTTAGATATTCAGTAGTAAAAGTTATAACATCAGGTCTGCTTAAAGCAAAACGTTGGTCTTCACTCATGTAATTTCTTGGAGTAAATCCATTATATTCGCCATAATTTATGCTACTTGGAACTGGATTATTTGGGTCACTATAATATTCTGAATATGAATTGTTTTCTGTTTTTTCTTTTTCTAATTTTCCATTTGAACTTAAATAGAAGTTTAGTTTAGCGCTTTCTTTTGGAGGCCAATTAGAGAATTCATTCCACTCTTTTTTTCCAGTATCAAACATAAAAGCTTCAGGAAGAGCAACTGCATTCTTTGAATTACTCTTTAAATAATGGTTGAAGAACTTATATTCGATATTTTTTTGATAAAAAGTAGCAATGCTATCTCCAAAATAAATATCATTATGATAATGTTTCCCTGTTTCTCTTCCCCAAGCACCGTGAGAAAAAGGTCCCATTACAATTGTGTTTTTTGCTTTAGGACTTGTTTTTTCTATCGTTTTGTATATGTTTAATGGTCCGGCTAAATCTTCCGCATCAAACCAACCACCAACTGTCATAACTGCGTGATTTATTCCTTTCAAATGAGGTAATAAATTTCTCGTTTGCCAAAAAGAGTCATAATTTGGATGTTCCACAATTTCTTGCATAAAGAAGTTGTCTTTGTAATATTTGTCTGTTGCTTCTTTTACAGTTCCAAGTTCGTTAAAGAAAATTGAACCGTCTTCAGAGGTTGGTCTTATGAACTGATTCATATACCAACTCTCTTTTTCTGCTTTGTTTTTTTGAACTCCAAAAACAGGAAAAGTTCTAAAATATCCCATTACAAATGCACCATTATGATGAAAATCATCAAAAAAGAAGTCAGAAATAGGTGCTTGTGGTGATGATGCTACTAAAGCAGGATGATTTGCAATTGTTCCAACAGCCGTGTAAAATCCAGGATAAGAAGTTCCGTATTGACCCACTTTTCCGTTATTGTTTTTGATATTTTTTACTAACCAATCAACAGTATCATAAGTATCTGTACTTTCATCTACATCTTTTTTAGTTTTGTGCTTCACTTGTGGTGTCATATTTGTAAAACTACCTTCACTCATATATCTTCCACGAACATCTTGATAGATGAAAATGTATTTATCTTCTTCTAAAAAAGAACTAGGACCAAGAGATTTCTTGAAATTTTCTTCACCATAAGGAGCAATACTATAACAAGTTCTTTGCATTAAAACAGGATATTTTTTATCCTTTGAAATGTCTTTGGGAGTATAAATGGCGGTGTAAAGCTTTGTGCCATCTCGCATTGAGATGTAAACTTCTTTTTTGTCATAATTTGATTTAATGTTTTCTTGTGAAAACACGTTTAATGATAATAGAATTAGTAATAATTTAAATAGAAATTTCATTTTGTATCGCTATTGATTTGTAAATCAGGGAAATTAATTTTTTGAACTCCGAAGATATTAAGATTTTCTCAATAAAATAAATTGTTCCTATAAATTGTTTTAAACTTTAATTATATTCGCACTATGCAATTATCCGTAATCATACTTAACTATAATGTGCGCTATTTTTTAGAGCAATGTGTTTTTAGTGTTCAAAAGGCATTAGAAAACATAGATGGCGAAGTTATTGTAATTGATAATAATTCGTCAGATGATAGTTGTGCAATGATGAAAAATCGTTTTCCAAATGTTCGATTAATTGAAAATATAGAGAATTTAGGTTTTCCAAAAGGAAATAATATAGCTGTTGCAGAAGCAAAAGGAGAATATATTTGCATTTTAAATCCAGATACAGTTGTTGCGGAAGATACTTTTACGAAAATACTTAAAACTTGTCATTCTGAACTTGTTTCAGAATCTAGTTTAGGAATCATCGGCTGTAAGCTAATTGACGGAACCGGCAGTTTTCTTCCAGAAAGTAAACGTGGCGTTCCAACGCCTTGGGTTGCTTTTACGAAGATTTTTGGGTTGTATAAAATGTTTCCCAATTCGAGTTGGTTCAATAAATATTACGCGCAGGATTTGAATGAAAATCAATCTGGTGAAGTGGCTATTTTAGTTGGTGCTTTTATGTTTATGAAGCGCAGTTTATATCTTGAAGTTGGCGGTTTTGATGAAAATTGTTTTATGTATTCAGATGATATTGATTTGTCTTATATGGTTAAAAAATTAGGCAAGCAAAACTATTATTTCGCTGATACTAAGGTTATTCATTATAAAGGAGAAAGTACAATTCGGGATGGTTTGTATATGAAACGCTTTCAAGAAGCAATGCAGTTTTTTTATAAAAAGCATTTCAAAAAATCGTTTGTTTTTGACGTAATGATGTATTTTGGTGCTTATTTGTTTAGCATAATTAAAAAAAACCAACAAAAGGAAGTGCAAATTAAGGTGGATGAATATATTGTTTTTTCTAAAAATCAAGTTTCATTAAATCTGAATAAAAAAACAAGTTATTTTAAAGAATTAAATTGTTTTACAAATAATAAGTGTGGAAGTATTGAGGTAATTTTTGACACAGAAAGCTTTTCGTTTAAAGAAATTATAAGTTTTATGGAAAGGAATCAAGCAGCTAATATTACTTTTAAAAATGCTTTTTTTACGAATAGTTTTTTAATAGGGAGTAATAGTAGTAACGATAGAGGTAAAGTGATTTTAATGGATAAGTTCAATAAATAAATAAAATTATGCAATTGATAGTGAAAGCTAAAAACTTTTATTAATTTTGCAATGCAAATTATACATCACAACGATACAGTAAGAATATGGCAAAATTTGAGTTAAAACTTCCAAAAATGGGAGAAAGTGTTGCTGAGGCAACCATTACAAATTGGTTGAAAAAAGTAGGCGAAACTATAGAAATGGACGAAGCTGTTTTAGAAATAGCAACCGATAAAGTGGATAGCGAAGTACCTTCTGAGGTTTCAGGTGTTCTAACCGAAATACTTTTTAATGTAGATGATGTTGTTCAAGTGGGACAAACAATTGCAATTATTGAAACAGAAAGTGATGCTGCAACAACTACAACTGCGGAAGTTGCATCTGCTCCGGTAGCTGCTATAGAAAAAACGATAGAAGTTGCTAAAGAAGTTGTTTCTGCTGCAGATTTCTCAGCTTCAGATAAATTCTTTTCACCCTTGGTTAAAAATATCGCAAAAGAAGAAGGAATTTCACTTGCAGATTTAGAGTCTATTTCTGGTTCAGGAAAGGATGGTAGAGTAAATAAAGAAGATATATTAAAATACATAGAAAGTCAAAAGTCAAAAGGCGAAAGTCAAAAAATCATTTCTCAGCCTGAGGTTGTTGCAACGCCACAAGCTGCTCCAGTACAAGTTCAAACTGCTCCAGTTTCTGTAAATGGAGGAGATGAAATCATTGAAATGGACAGAATGCGTAAGCTGATTTCTGGTTACATGGTAGCTTCGGTTCAAACTTCTGCACACGTTCAGTCGTTTATTGAAGTAGATGTTACCAATATTGTAAAATGGAGAGAGAAAAACAAAGCTGCTTTCGAGAAAAGAGAAGGGGAGAAGTTGACTTTTACTCCTATTATGATGGAAGCGGTTGCTAAGGCATTAAAAGATTTTCCAGGAATGAATATCTCGGTTGATGGTAATTTTATCATTAAACGTAAAAACATAAACTTAGGTATGGCTGCGGCTTTACCAAACGGAAACTTAATTGTTCCTGTAATTAAAAATGCAGACCAATTAAATTTGGTTGGTATGGCAAAAGCAGTTAATGATTTAGGAGGTCGTGCAAAAGCAGGTAAATTAAAACCAGACGATACACAAGGAGGAACTTATACGGTTACTAATGTGGGTACTTTTGGTTCTGTTTTTGGAACACCTATTATCAATCAGCCACAAGTAGGGATTTTAGCTCTTGGAGCAATTAGAAAAGTTCCTGCGGTTATTGAAACTCCAGAAGGAGATTTTATTGGAATTCGTCAAAAAATGTTCTTATCGCACTCTTATGACCATAGAGTTGTAGATGGTGCGCTTGGTGGTAGTTTTGTAAAAAGAGTTGCAGATTACTTAGAAGCTTTTGATGTAAATAGAGACGTTTAAAAACAAATTAGATATTAAACCCGACAAGTTTCTTTAACCTGTCGGGTTTTTTTATATTTGTAAATCAAATTACAAAAAATGGAATTAAAATTAAATAGACCAATCTGCTTTTTCGATTTAGAAACAACAGGAATTAATGTGGTAAACGATAGAATTGTTGAAATAGCAATTGTAAAAATTTTCCCAAACGGAAATAAAGAAAGCAAAACTTGGTTAGTAAACCCTATGATTTCAATTCCTGCAGAAACTACCGCAATTCATGGTATTTCTAATGAAAAAGTAGCTAACGAACCAACTTTTAAAGAGCTCGCGCCGCTTGTGTATAACATGATAAAAGATAGCGATTTAGCAGGTTTTAATTCTGATCGTTTTGATATTCCGTTATTAGCGGAAGAAATGCTAAGAGCTGGTGTTGATTTTGACATGAAGAACAGTGTTTCGGTAGATGTTCAGACCATCTTTCATAAAAAAGAAGAACGTACTTTAAGTGCTGCTTACAAGTTTTATTGTGGAGAAACGTTAGAAAACGCTCATAGTGCTACTGCAGATACAGAAGCAACTTATGAAATATTAAAAGCACAACTAGATCGTTACCCAGATTTAGAAAATGACATGAAAACATTATCGGAGTTTACTACGCGCAAAAAATCAGTTGATTTTGCTGGATTTATTGCTTTAAATAAAGATGGAAAAGAAATATTCTCATTTGGTAAACATAAAGGTGTATTAGTTGATGAAATTTTAGAAAAAGAACCAGGATATTTTAGTTGGTTACAAAATGCAGATTTTCCTTTATACACTAAAAAAGTATTGACTGCCATTAAGTTGAGGAAATTAAATACTAAATAACTAATTGCGCCTAACTAATTATTTTAAAATATGAAGATTATCTGTATTGGAAGAAATTATGTGGATCATATTTCTGAATTAAACAATGAAAAGCCTACAGAACCTGTAATTTTTTTAAAACCAGATTCGGCTATTTTATTGAAAAAATTTCCTTTTGTAATTCCTGAATTCACTAAGGATGTGCATCATGAAGTGGAGCTGCTAGTTAAAATAAATAGAGTTGGAAAGTATATCGATAAGAAGTTCGCACACAAATATTATGATGAAATAGGTCTTGGAATTGATTTTACAGCCCGTGATTTGCAAAGTGAACTAAAAGCAAAAGGTTTGCCATGGGAGAAAGCCAAAGCTTTTGACGGTTCAGCGGTTATAAGTGACTTTTTGCCGAAAAACACTTTTTCTTCGTTAGAAAATATTAACTTTGAGTTGAGAAAAAACGGAGAAGTTGTACAGCAAGGAAATTCTGATTTAATGTTGTGGAAAATAGATGAGCTAATAGCTTATGTTTCTCAATTTTTTACTTTAAAAAAAGGAGATGTAATTTTTACAGGTACACCAAAAGGAGTTTCAAAAGTTGTAACAGGCGACTTCTTAGAAGGATATATTGAAGATAAACAGTTGTTTAAAATTAATGTTAAATAATTATGGCATTGGAATACAATTTAGCAAAAGTATATGAAATTTCAGAAAACGATACCGTTTTTGCACTTCAAATTGTGAACCTTTTTTTAGAAGAAGTCCCCGCTGAAATTAGGCATATAAGAGATGGAATTGCTGAAAAAGATTTTGTTAAGGTTCATGCATCTTCGCATAAAATTAAGCCGTCTTTAGACTTGTTGGGTATGGATATTGCTTATGAAGAGAATTTGCAGATACTAGAATGGGCAAATAAAGAGGGTAAGAAAAAAGAAATTAAAGAAATTTTTAAATCATTTAAGGATAGAATAAATATGTCTTTAAAAGAATTAAAAAAAGACTTCAAAATTTAAATATACATAATGACTGCTTCAATTATTACTATTGGCGATGAAATACTCATTGGTCAAATTGTGGATACTAATTCTGGTTATATAGCAAAATCTCTTGATAAAATAGGAATTGAAACAATAGAAATGCTCTCTATTTCAGATAAGGAATACCACATTCTAGACACTCTTAAAAATTTACAAAATAAAGTAGATGTTGTAATTATTACTGGTGGACTTGGTCCTACAAAGGATGATATTACCAAAAAAACATTTTGTAAATATTTTGAAGATACCTTAGTTTATGATTCAAATGTTTTACAACACGTTACAGAATTAATAGAAAATATTTATAAAAGGCCTATTTCTCAAATGAATAAAGACCAAGCTTTAATGCCAACAAAAGCTAAGGTTTTGTTCAATAAATTGGGCACTGCTCCAGGAATTTGGATGGAAAAAGAAAAAACAGTTTTTATTTCTTTGCCAGGAGTACCTTATGAAATGAAATATTTAATGGAGCAAGAGGTTCTTCCTAATTTAATTCAAAAATATAAAAGGCCATTTATTGTTCATAAAACCATCATGACTTATGGTAAAGGAGAAAGTCTTTTGGCAGAGGAAATTGAAGATTGGGAAGATAATTTACCATCTTTTATAAAATTAGCTTATTTACCAAGTCCCGGAAGAGTTAGGCTCCGATTGACCGCTAGAGGAGCTGATGAAGAGAAGTTGAAAAATGAAATTGCAAACCAAATAGTAGAATTAAATAAACTAATTGCTAATGATATTGTAGGCTACGATGAAGACGAACCTATTGAAAAAGTAGTTGGTGCTTTGTTAAAACAGAAACAATTAACATTAGCTACTGCAGAAAGTTGCACTGGAGGAAAAATAGCGCAATTAATTACTTCTATTCCGGGAGCTTCAGATTATTTTAAAGGTAGTGTAGTTTCTTATGCAACAGAGACTAAAATTTCTGTTTTAGGTTTAGATGCAAATTTCATTAAAGAATATTCTGTTGTTAGTGCAAAAGTAGTGCGAGAAATGGCTTTGTCGATTCAAAGGATTATGAATACGGATTATGCTATTGCAACTACCGGTAATGCAGGACCATCGAAAGGAGATTCTAATGCGGAAGTTGGTACTGTTTTTATTGCCGTAGTAACGCCAAATGCAATTGTAGTAGAGGAGTTTAACTTTGGTCAGCCAAGAGAAAAAGTAATATATAGGGCTGTAAATAAAGCATTAGAAATTTTATATAAAGAAATTTTAAAAAATTAATTAAACATTGTTGGTTTGTAATATAAATTTTTGTTTCTTTGCACCCTGATTTTGAATAACGATTTAAAGATTATAAATAATGTCAAGAGTTTGTGAACTTACGGGTAAAAGAGCAATGGTAGGAAACAATGTTTCTCACGCTATGAATAAAACAAAGAGAAAATTCTCTGTTAATTTAGTAAAGAAACGTTTTTACATTCCAGAAGAAGATAGATGGGTAATACTTAAATTATCTACTTCTGCGTTGAAAACAATTAATAAACTTGGTATTGCTGCTGTTTTGAAAAAAGCAAAAGCAAACGGATTTGCAAAAAATGCGTAACCAATAATAACATACAAAATGGCAAAAAAAGGAAATAGAATTCAGGTTATTTTAGAATGTACTGAACACAAAGCTTCAGGAGTTGCGGGAACTTCTCGTTACATTACTACAAAAAACAAAAAAAACACTCCAGACAGATTAGAGATTAAAAAATTTAATCCTGTTTTGAAAAGAGTAACTTTACATAAAGAAATTAAATAATATAAGTCATGGCAAAGAAAACCGTAGCAACTTTACAAACATCTTCTAAAAGATTAACAAAAGCTATAAAAATGGTTAAGTCTCCAAAATCTGGTGCTTACACATTTGTGGAATCAGTTATGGCTCCAGAATTAGTTGATGATTTCTTAAATAAGAAATAATTGTAAATACAATATATTGAAAAGCTACTTTCGTTTGAAAGTAGCTTTTTTATTTTTACATTTGTTTATAATTTATACGCAAGATAAAATGAGTTTATTTAAAAAAATATTTTCATCCAATAAAAAAGAACATAGTCTAGAGGAAGATGTGAAACAAACATTGGATAAAGGCTTAGAAAAATCAAAAACTTCTTTTTTTTCTAAATTATCAAAAGCTGTTGCGGGTAAAACTAAAGTAGATGATGAGGTATTAGATAATCTTGAAGAAATTTTAGTGTCTTCAGATGTTGGAGTTACAACTACGTTAAAAATTATTCAAAGAATAGAAAGTAGAGTTGCTGTAGATAAATATTTAGGAACAAATGAATTGAATCAAATTCTGCGAGAAGAAATTGCAAGTCTTTTGTCTGAAAATAATATTGATGACGCAACTAATTTTAAAATACCTACCGATAAAAAGCCTTATGTAATTATGGTTGTGGGTGTAAATGGTGTTGGAAAGACAACAACTATTGGTAAATTAGCAAATCAGTTTAAAAAAGCTGGCTATAATGTTGTTTTAGGAGCTGGAGATACTTTTAGAGCCGCTGCAATAGATCAATTACAAATATGGGCAGACAGGGCTGGAGTTCCAATAGTAAGGCAAGAGATGGGGAGTGATCCTGCTTCTGTAGCTTTTGACACTTTGCAATCTGCGGTAGCACAAGAGGCAGATATTGTTATTATAGATACTGCCGGTCGTTTACATAATAAAGTGAATTTAATGAATGAGCTTTCAAAAGTAAAACGAGTAATGCAAAAAGTAGTTGAAGGTGCTCCACACGATGTTATGTTGGTTTTAGACGGTTCTACAGGTCAGAATGCATTTGAGCAAGCAAAACAATTTACAGCGGCAACAGAGGTTACTAGTTTAGCGGTTACAAAATTAGATGGTACGGCTAAAGGAGGTGTGGTAATAGGGATATCAGATCAGTTTAAAATACCTGTGCGCTATATTGGTGTTGGGGAAGGTATTGATGATCTTCATGTTTTTAATAAATTTGAGTTTGTAGATTCTTTTTTTAAATAAAAAAGCAATAAACTGTTTTAAAATAATATTAGGTTCAACTTTTAATTAAGTTGAGCCTTTTTTATTTTAGGGAAAGAAGTTGTTTATCTATATAATACCAAACACATTGTAAAATAGTCTAAAGATAGGAAGTTGTTTTTTGAATAAAAATTAGATTTTAGTAAAATTTCAATGGTAATTTTAGGATTAAAAATGGATTTTTTGCTGTTTACCAAGTAAGGGTTTTGGGTTAATATCCTGCAAGGTTTTTTTGGCTAAATTATAATATTAACAGCAAAGCTAAAATATTAACAGTAATAAACAACAACCTTTTGAAATTTAACTGGTATGAATTAGATCCTGACCCGAGACTGAAAGGCGAATTGGCAAAGCAAATTTTTAAAGAAAAACCTGTTGATTTTGAAAATAAAATTCTAAATTTACAAAAATAAAACAAGGAATTAAACAACAACCTTTTGAAACTTAGCAACTAACAATTTAATATCTATGATTATGACTAGAAAAATCACTTTTACAATACTATTAATGGTAGTATTGCCTTTTGCCTCTTTTTCGCAGGATCCTGGTGGTGGCATTGAACCACCTCCTCCAGCACCAATAGTCAACTGTATACCTTATTTAGTTGTCATGGTTTTATTAACTGGTGGCTATTTCTTTTATAAAAAAAAAACAATAAACTAGAGAAAATATGAAAAAATATGTACTAAATCACGTGTTGTTTACCATGAAAAATGTTTTTTTTATGGTAGCATTTATAGTAGCCATAAGTAGTATTCAAGCTCAGGTGCAAAACGATGGAGTCTTGCACGTTGCTGATAACGGTTTTATATTTATAGAGTCTGGAGTAGTTACTTTTGGTACTAGTTCTGCTACTACAACAAGTAAAACAGCTCCTTATGCTGTAACTGATGGTAAAATTATACTTGGTGCAGCCGCTACTTTTTCAACAGACGGCTCTAATACTAAATTTGTAAACGGTTATGCCGAAACTAGAAATACAACAGCCACACTATTAGCTATTGGTGCCTCTACAATTTATGCACCAATACAAGTAACAGCTGCAACAAATACCAGTGGTGTGCGTGCGGCATATTTTAACACTGCACCGCTAACCGCTTATGCAGGTGGTTTAGATATATCTGTTACTGCTTTAGCTAATACAGAATATTGGATAGCAAAGGGAGAAAATGCAGTAGTAACTTTATCATGGAGAGCGGCGAGCAATTTAACGTCAATTTTAACTTCTCCGGTTGGGTTAACCATTGTAGGGTATAAAAGTGGCAAGTGGGAAGCTATTGCTTCTGATTTAGATGTTACCTCTGTTTTTGGAGGCACAAGCACTTTAAGTGGTTCAGGTTCTATAACTACTAATGCAGCGGTTGATTTATCTCTTTACGAAGCTTTTGCTATTGGTGAAAAAAACCAATCGTTATCTAATACTGACTTTGGAATATCTACTGTAGCGGTTGTTTTAAATAACAATACACTAAGTGCTACATCTTCTAGTCTAATAAAAAGTATTACACTTTATGATTTAACAGGTAGAGTAATTGCCACACATAATGCTATAAATGCAGCGTCTTTTACAGCTCCATTTTATAATGCACAGGGTATTTATATAGCAAAAATTCACTTCGAAAACGGTGCATTAAGCACACAAAAATTAATAAACACTAAATAAGAAATAACACCATGAAAAAAACAATATTAAGTATTGCTTTAATAGCAATAAGT
>Ga0209390_10000085_pt1 | contig 150858 bp, 139 predicted proteins | sample BON01_FD_187212 | JGI IMG/M metagenome (GOLD analysis project Ga0209390, IMG submission 187212) | Freshwater microbial communities from Lake Bonney liftoff mats and glacier meltwater in Antarctica - BON-01 (SPAdes) (version 2) | ecosystem: Environmental > Aquatic > Freshwater > Ice > Glacier... | reverse complement strand
TTTTTTTCAAACTTAAACCATGATTGCCATGTGAAATAAGATTACATGATATAAAAACAAATTGCAAACTAAATTTTAATTTTTTAATTTTATTTTTACATCTTTAAAAGAACTGCTCAAAGAGCACATTGCTTTCAAATTGCTTCTCAATATTTTCAAACTTTAATCACTCAACAATCATAAACTACCACACAATATTGTCAACAAGAAATAAACATTTTTAACATATTTTTTATTTGATGTAATTCAACAACGAAATGTAACTAACTCAAGAAGGTTACAGATCGCACTATCTAACTCATCATTATTAATGTAATAATGATACATAGGTGCATTCAACTCCTCTTCAGTTTCTTTCATAGCTAGCGATAGTCGCTTTTGCACTTGCTCTTGAGTCTCACTATTCCGCCCTTTAAGTCGAAGAGCTAGTACCGACAGATCCGAAACCTGAATCCAAACCAAAATAGCATGTGAATACTTTTCAACAATCTGAGCAGCTCCAACTCGATCAATCACTAAAATTTTTGATTCTCCTGCTGCTAATTCATTCAAAATATTAGATGGAGTTCCATAATAAGCTCCATATTCACCACTCCACTCTAAAAAGAACCCTGTTTTAACTTTATACTCAAACTCATCCTGACTAATAAAATGATAATCAACACCATTAACGTCATGTAATCTTGGTGATCTTGTTGTATAAGTCACAACCTGACTCAATTGATATTGATTTTGATACTGCTGCAAAAATTCACTCACCAATGTTGTTTTACCAACACCTGATGACCCAGATACAATAAAAAGTTCACCTTGATGCTTATTCATGTATAAATTCCTTTAGCAATTGTTTCATACTCCCCATTTATTTAGTATCATCTTTATTATAAACATATAAGGAAAAGGAAATCTATCATTATGATTATTGATGATCTAAAACAACGCCTCAAAGATTTAGAACCGAACATTATTATTATTCAAAACTATTGGACCGCTGCAAATTTCGAACAAACTTTTGAAGAACTTGAAACACAGAGCAACTTAGAGTTATTTTGGCAACACCCAGACCGAATAGAAATTTCGCAAAAACTACAACAACTCAAAAATAAACGTGAAGTCTATCTTTCAATCGTCAACAGCTTTGAAGATATGAAAGATCTATTAATTTTATTTCAAGATGACGAAAAAGAATTACAAGCAACTGAACCAGAAATAATCACTCTAGCCAAACAAACTAAAATTTTCAAAATAAACTTACTACTTAATGATGCAAATGACGCTTCAAACTGTTTTTTCACTATCAACTCTGGAGCTGGTGGAACAGAATCACAAGATTGGGCTGAAGTTTTATGCCGCATGTATATTCGATTTTGTGAACGAAACAATCTGACTGTTCATATTATTGAACGACAAGACGGCGAAGAAGCTGGTATTAAAGCAGTTACGCTATACATTAAAGGTAATAATGCTTTTGGCCTTTTAAAATCTGAGCATGGTGTTCACCGACTTGTCCGTATTTCTCCATTTGACACCAACAAACGACGTCACACTTCATTTGCAGCAGTCAACATAATACCTGAATTACCACCTGCAGAAAAAATAGAAATTGATCCTAAAGATTTACGTATCGATACATTTCGAGCTGGTGGCGCCGGTGGTCAACATGTTAACAAGACTGATTCTGCTGTTCGCATCACCCACTTACCAACTAATTTCGTTGTTCAATGCCAAAATGAACGCTCGCAACATCAGAACAAAGAAGTTGCCATGAAAATGTTGATGTCAAAACTTAAAGAAAAACAAAGAATTGAAGAGCTTGAAAAAACAAAAACAGATAAACAGAAAAATGAATGGGGATCACAAATTAGATCGTATGTTTTACACCCCTATAAAATGGTAAAAGATCACCGAACGAATTACGAAAGTCCACAACCTGATCTGATCCTTGATGGTGACCTCATGGATTTCATTGAAACATACTTAGTGCAACAAGGCGCAAACAACTAACAAAACCGATCAATTTTATGAAGCTACTCAATAGTAACATCGAGCAGCTTCTTTTTGAATATTATGAAGTTACAGCTTTTTGCTGAACTGGATCTTTTTGAGCCTGCGTTGACAGCCAAATATCATACCCAGTTGGAACAACTGCTGTAGTTAACTCATTGTGATAAACAGGCAATACGCGCGCTGTAGTTGCAACTAATCCCGTTGCGCTCTTATCTTCTAATCCATTAAGAAGGCTCGCAATTTTATCTATCTCACTTATGATATCTTGATCTAAAACTGGATTTAAATTCACTTTCAATGAATTCAACTCCTGAATCTTATCTTCTAAAGACAACACATTCTCAGTTGTAATATATTTTGGAAACCAATCTTTCAGATAAATAAATACCTTATCTGCAGCACCATCTGCCATAATCTTTCTTATGCCATCAATTACCTGCTGGCGATCTTGCTCTGGTGTTAAACTAACTTCAACTCCACTTTCTTTCTGCAAAGCTGTAAGCTCTGATAATTTTGTACCCAATGCAGCTTTATTCGCTATAATTCTTGTTGACGCCTCTGAATGCTGGGTAGCAGAATCTGTAAATACATATGAACCCCAATAATTTCCTGCCTTAACGCTATCATCTTGCTTTATAGATTTTTTAAGATTCTCAATTTCAATCTGCAGTTCTTTTATTTTATTATCACGAACTTGCTGCTCTGCTCTGGCTTTAGCAGCTTTTTTACTTTCATGCATAGCTTGTTTTTGCATGTTAGTTCTTCGACCTAAATTATTAAAAACAACCCTTAAAATATACTCCGCTGCATCTCCCAGTGAGTTCATTATTAATGGAGGAGCATCTAAACTCATGAATTCTTTTGTTTTTTCAACTTTACTAATCTTTACATCGGATTCTTCTTTCAAAGAAACACCACCTTCATTTTTTAATTCAGAAAAAGTATCCCTATCCCCATAATCAAAGCTACCTTTCTCTATTTCTTCACCTAAAGAAATGCCTTCTGTTCTTTGAACTTGAACCGGATTTTTCACTGATGTGTTACCAGATTTTTTTAAATCAGTTTCCACTTTCGATTTTACATCATTTGGAACAACATTCGTCTTTGGTGAAACATTTTTACCTTCTGGCATAACCACATCTTCTTTGACTGGCTCTATCGCGATACAATTTTTATGTAATAGGGTAACTAAAAATAATACCGAACTGATTCTTACTTTATTTTTCATAAAAAAACTCTCCTCATTTTTTTTCAATTCGTTCAATTTTATCAACATATGAAAATCAGATCATAAAAACAAGGAAATACATTACTACGAAAAAACAATTCACAAGTTTGTGAAATATACTGAGTGCAATAAAGTGATAATAACTAAAACAATCTTTGATAATTATTTTTTGAAAATTACCCAAAATTAGAGTTTTTATACATTATTATATATAAGGTAATTTTCAAAGAATTAATATCGGTTTTTTAACGTTTTTTTATATCAAAAAAATTAATCTAAATATACGATACGTAACAAAAAAACATAATTCCTAGCGTGCACAATAAAAATATCATTTAAATATAGATATAATTAAGATTAACTTACTCTATAATGAATAAGCTCTTGAAAATTAGAAAATCTACATGATATTATCATCAATAAAATTACATAGTTATAAAAATCAGGTATTTATGAATAAAAAACATATCGTCTTATTAGTATGTATCTGCTGGTTTGTTGGATATCATTTATTACAAACTGACACTGAACCTATACCAGACTTTTTTGATACAACCTTCTTAAGAAATAGTACAGCAGTGGAAAAAATATTAAAACAGGATGGTTTTTTTGATCTTGACCTCACAACAACAGATAATCTCATCTTAAAAGCAACCATGATCAATAGCTGTGCTACCAAACAAATAAAAGCAACGATTATTTCGTGTCCAGGATTTGTACCAGGACGAAAAGAAGGCATGGCAACTTTATACGCTATGCTCAAAGAAGATCCCTATAATTTTTTATTACTCGATACCCGTGGCCATGGAAATAGCCAAGGAGAATTATTAACTTTTAAGGGTCTTAAGCATTATGGTGAATCTGAGTATCTGGATATAGTTGCCGCAACCCAACATATTGTTACATACAATCAAGAGCACAACATTTCATCTGATATTATTTTACACGGACTTTGCTCTGGAGCTTTTCATACGATCAAAGCGGTTACCTATCTAAAAAAGCATGACATTAATTCATACAATCATATTAAAGGAGTGGTTTTTGACAGTGGATGGCCAAGAATATCAGATATAGTTGAAACCACCCTTGCATCAGAATCAAAAAAAAGATGTAAAGATTATAATATTCCATGGTTTCAAGATTGGTTACATTATGGCTTACTAGAATTTTATCGATTCTATTTTAAAGAACACCATTGCAAACAAGAACCAATCACACAGATCATTGCTGAAATCAGTCAACCGATTTTATTTATTCATGCAGAAAACGATACGTACATCCCGATTCACCACGTTTATCCTCTTGTCTCTAATTCAGCTCAACCGACAACTTGGTTTATCAAAGATTCAACCCATGCTGCTCATCACCTCAAACACAATCAAGAATATAAGATACAACTACAACAATTTATACGATCAGTTCTTTAAATTTTTTTAAAAAAAGAGAGCTTCGATGATTATTACCATCGAAGCTCTCTTTTGTACAATAATTACTTATTTTTATTGAGCAGTATTCATTTGTTTCATCATTGCTGCTCTCTTAGCAAGCATATCTGCCATGCTACTTTGTGCTGTAACTTTACCTTCTCCACTCTGTGTTGGCTCATCTACATTACTAGCTGCTTGCTGTGGGGCTACTCTTTTAGCAAATAAATCATTTAAATTATTTGTCGCTGCAAGCTTACCAGGTGACTGTAAGACACTTTTACCAACAGTTACTTGTTTTTTAGTAGCTGTTTTCTGAGCCATTACGTCAGCTATAAGTGCATTTTTTTTATTTGTATATTCATCGCTACCAGGAACCAAACCACTCTCCATCATTTCAGTCGTAATCGGAGACATTTCTTCAATAGTTAAATTATTAGGCTGCACTCGAGATCTATTAGATTTAATTGTAGGACTAGCTGATCTTTCTGCTTTAAGATTTGCCGACAGCTCTTTATTTGCAGCTGCCTTTGCAAGTCTTTTCGCTTTATCTTGAGCTTCTTGTTCTTGTGCTTGTTGCTTAGCTTTTTCACTAGCAATTGCTCTTGCTTGTTTTTCTTGCTCATATTTAAGATTTTCTTGCTCTTCCTCAGACTGCTTTGCATCATTAATTGCCTTTTTCGTCGCTATTGATACCTCTTCTTCAGTAGCATTATTAGGCAGTGCATCTACAGCAACTTTAATTTGCTCTGCATACTGCTTAGCATCCTTCTTCTCTTGATTTTTTCTTATTCCAGCTTCTAATGCAGTTTCTGTTTTGACAGGTTTAACTTCAACCTTTTCAGTATTTTGAGCTTCGCCTGAAGTTGATCTTAATTTTGCACCCGCAAATGGATTTGCGTCGCCTCCACCAAACGGATTTGGTCGAGCTGTTCCTTCTGATTCATTACTGTTCGATTGCTTTGGAGCTCCAAACGGATTTGGACGACCTGCACGCATAGCTTTAAGCTCAGCCATTGATGGACCTGTATTGCTTTCCGCTTCATTATTCACTTGTAACGGCTCATTAGCAGTAGGTTCACTCGAAGAAACTGTTTGTTTTGGAATACCAAACGGATTTGGACGACTTGCATTCATAGCTTTGATTTGAGCCAATGTTGGACCTGTATTACTTTCCACTTCATTGTTCGCTTGTGATGACTCATCAGCAATAGATTCACTCGAAGGAGCTGCTTGCTTTGGAATACTAAACGGATTTGGACGACTTGCATTCGTAGCTCTCATTTGAGCTAATGTTGGACCTGTATCACCCTGCTCTTGCAATGTCATACCCTTGCCCGATTCATTCAAACTTTGAGGAGCTTCTTCATTAGACTGAAATTCATTGCCCAGTGAAAATCCTTGCTCTTTAGGAGCATTAGGTTGAGATTCTTCTGCTGAAGGTAGCGACTCATCTTTAGCCATTTCTTCCACAACTTCTTTATGTAAAGGACTTAAGCTCTCAGTAAATTCCTTAATATCAGCTTGATCTTCTGGTGAAGCATTCTTTGCTGCTTTAATTAAAATAACTTCTGCTTCTATCACATTAACAGTTACTTGTTCACTAGTTGAATTTTCTGCTGCTTGAGCTGCAGCTACCACTTTTTCTGCGGCATCCCCAACTGCAGGATTATTTGTAACATCTTTTAAATTTTTTGCTTGTTGAGCCGAATGCTTTGCATCACGCTGAGTCTGTTTACTCAATTTAGACCAACTCCAACCAGTCTTGCTATCAATTAATCGTAGAAGTTTTTCAAAAAATCCTACTTTTTCTGATTTTGAAGATTCTTGACCTTCATTTTTACCAGATTCAATTGCTTCACGAGCTATATTTTCATTTTTATTAGCCTCTTCTTGATTACGAGTTGCAGTAACGTCTGACTCTGGACGAGGCCCCTCACCTTCTACACCAACAGCCTGAAGGCCATAACTTAAAAAACCAAGCATACACAGGACAATTATCTTAAATTTTTTCATCTTTTTTCCTTTTTTAGTATCAAAAAAACTTTCTTTACAATGAGGATAGCAGAGCTATAATCCTAATTGCAATGATTTCAGTATTAAAAAACAAGAAAAAAGACAGGAGCATTACAGTCGAAATATAGTGAAAAACTAATTATCGAAATTTTTACCTGATAAAAAATGGAAGTGAAGATGAAATACACGTTGGCCAGCAGCGTATCCGTTATTCGTTAACAATTTGAAGGGCACGGGGCCAGTTGATTGTTGTTCACTAATTTGGTGTGCAAGTTTTGCTGGAATAGAAAGTAGGTCAACAACTAACTCAGGGTCCGTACAAGATACTAAATCTTGAATATGTTGCTTTGGAATAATTAAATAATGAATTGGTGCCTGAGGAGCAATATCTTGCAGAACAATTGATAGATCTGTCTCATAAATAATTTTTGAATGAATCTGACCAGAAATAATTTTACAAAAAATACAATTTTCTGCATCCATAGATAATTCCTTCATGAGATTAAACAAAGAATCTGAAGATTCTATTTTTAAATGGTGCCGAGGGTCGGACTCGAACCGACATGATATTGCTATCGCGGGATTTTGAGTCCCGTGCGTCTACCAGTTTCGCCACCTCGGCATCTAAATTTCAATCTATAATCAATAGTACTGAAAATGCCTACTTTCGTCAATAAACAAAGAAAAATAAACACTTTGCTATGAACAAAAAAAAGGCTCCGATATTTTATCATCGAAACCTTTTTTATTTATGATTTAAAATCTATTAAAAAATATCAGCATCATCATCTTCATCATCTGCCGCTTTCAAACCTTGAGTTAATCCTTTTTTGGCAAATCCTGCCTCTAAAACACCTTTTAATCCAGTAGCAGATTCAACTTTTGGACTCTCTGGTCGGCTTTTCACAGGTGATAATGCTCTACCCTCTTTAATTTGAGATAAAACATTAGGCTTTACAGGTTGCTTAACTGGACCTACTGTTGGTTTTAATTTAGCATTTTGTAGATCTGCTACACCAAATGATCGTGATGGACTAGCTGGAGCATTTACAACACTCACTGGACTAGCCAGTGCCTCATTATCATGATTTTCTTCTGGCTGTGCCAATGCTAATGGCGCAACGGGATTATGAGCTCCTGCATTCGTCAACAACTGAGCACTTTCTACTTTACCTGTTCCTTGAGCATGTTGTAATGGAGTAAAACCGTTTGCATCTTTTTCATTAACATCTACCCCACCTTTAATCAAAGATTTTACAATGTCTGGATTTTCTACCTGCTCACTATCTACAGCGTAATGTAAAGAATTTGCACCATATTTATTTTTTATATTTGGATCAGCTTTTGCATCAATTAAAGATTTTGTAATATCAGCATTACCACTTTGAACTGAATCGTGTAATGCAGTATAACCGTCTTCATCTTGTGCATTTGGATTTGCACCATTTCTAAGAGCTTTTACAACAGCTGCATGATCTCCACTATTAACAGCTGTACGTAAATTAGCTGTATGATCAATTGTTCTTGGATCCACAGGCATATGAGTAGGTTTTGCACTTATAACATTTCCCGTAAGATCTACTAAGTTACCCTTAGAGTCCAACATTGTATGACTTGATAACACCTTATCCATTGATGACCCTAAATTAGCTTTTTGATCAGCAATAAATTGATCTTCAGGCAAGTCTGAAGGTGCTGGAGTAGATGGCTCTTGTATTCCAGCATCTTTTGCAACATTTTTTGCAGCTTGATCTGAATTTATTCGAGCTATTTCTACATCGGCTTGTTGATGAATACTCTGCTTCATTCCCATAGTATCTAAAATAGTATCAATTTTCGATGTCATCTCAGAATCACCTTGTGATGCCACTACCATATCAGTTAATTCTTGATACAATGAATTTTCAAGTGCTTCTGATTGTCTATTTTCTGCAGGAGTAGTCGCTGTCTTTTGACCTTTTAAAACTGCAAGTTCGTTATAATCAGCTACAGCTTGCTTTGCATGCTCTTCAAGGTTTACTGAATTATTTTCACGATCATTTTGTCGTGATGCCATATTACTTTCAATTGGAGCTATTACAACAGCATTAGGTATTTTTTGCTTTGTTACATCGGTAGCAAAATCACTTAAATCAGTTGCAACTTCTTTTTGCTTTGCTTTTGAACCAAATGTAAAAAAATCTGAAATTGATTTTGTAAAAGAATTCCACGCATCAGAAATATGATCTAATATGCTTTTTGTTTTTGGAACTGCTGCTTTATTTAATTTTTCTTTTTCTGCAACACTGGTATCAATAGCACCATTTTTCTTTAAAAGCTCCATTAAAGTTGTATTGTTATCGTGAGATGCCAAATCAAAAGCGGTTTTACCATTTGCATTTTTTTGATTAACATCTGCTCCAGCTTCAATTAAAGCTTGAACATCGTTATTACGACCAAGACTTGATGCTTTATATAAAGCCGTAAATCCATCTTTATCTATCGCATTAACATCTGAAGTATCTGATATTTTATACTTTGCCAATAAAGCTGCTGTTTTATCTTCAGATCGAGTTGGAATTAATATTTCTTGATTTTCACCAAAAGAAACACTCTTAGATTTTTTAGCTACTTGAGAATCATCAGAAACCTCTGGAAGAGATAAACCTCCAGCAGATTTATTTTGAACAGATTGACTCGTAGTTGATAAATTAGATCTATTAATAGGTTCAGATTGTAATCGTTGAGAATCATTAGATGATGGCTGACGATATCTAGCTTGTTCAGCCCTTGGTACTTCAACGACATCCCTTGGTTGTACAGTTAAAGATCTTCCTTCTTGAGCTTCAGCAGGAGGAGCATACATATCAAAAGACAGTAAGCTCAAACAACTAAATAAGATTAATTTTAAAAATTTCATTACATTTCCTTTTTTATTTATCAACTCATGAAACAAAGTTCAATTATAAAATATTTCTATATAAATTTAACACAACCACTATTTTCTATGCAATAGTTTGCAATCAATAGTCACTAAAAAATTAACTACCAAATATTTCTTATTTTAATTACCATGACTGTCGACCTTCTTTTAATTCTTGAGACGCTTTATCACATTTCTCAAATAAAATCTTAGTTACCTGCTTAGTTGATTCATATTTTGGTTTTTTTCCAGGCAATTGACAATATGCTTTATAAAGTCGAATTGGCTTTGAAATATTTTTTATAGATGGCATAAAATTGTTTGGAGTATGTATTAATTCTTCTTTATTAATAACAAAATGTTCAATTGCAACAATATGTTTTTTATCTTTTATAGGACAAAAATGATGTTTAACCTTTTGAACATCATCCAAATGTTGTAACAATGATATCTGATTTTCACCATCAATAATTTGATGTAAAATATCTTCGATGAATTGGATGGCCTGCTCTCTTGATGTACAATACGAGTCAATAACTTCATTGACACCCTGCACTTGAGGAGCATTTTGACTTTCAATTTGAACATCATATTCAATAGACAAATTATGAGAAAATTGAATATTATAAGTAAAACAACTCAACAAAATTATGATTTTTGTTATCTTCATCAGATTCACCCTTTCTCATCAATTTTCATATTATAAAATTCATATAATTAAAAATAACAAAAAATGTTTTCACATAGCAATGATATTCGAACAATAAGCATAAAGAAAAGAGCTAGTGATATATAATAAATCAGACGCATTGAATCAGAAGAGCTTTTTTTGCTCATCAACCCCAAGACGCTCTAAGAATTCTTCATACGTTAAAGACGTAGCTATTAAAATGACTTTATTGCGACTGATCAACCCTGCTATAATATCAACATCACGCTGAGTAACACCACATGATTTTGCAATAAATTTAATGAGCTCATAATTCGCTTGGCCATCTTGAGCGGCAGATTTCAGATAACATTTTAAACGTTGCTGTTTATCGAAACAAAAACCTATTTTACCCGAAGATGGAACTACCTTAATTTCTAATCTTAATGCCATAAATTACCTATTTTGTTATGAAAATAATAATTTAAACTTATTTTACACCATTTTATAAAAAAAATACACAATAAGAACTTGTAAAAAATGTGAAATAGATTATATTTTTAATATCTTCTTAGAAAATATGTAGATGGAGAGGTGACTGAGTGGTTAAAAGTGCTCGCCTGCTAAGTGAGAGTTCTGGAGACAGGACACAAGGGTTCGAATCCCTTCCTCTCCACCATTTATTCCTATAAAAAGAATTCTTTTATTTCTTCGTTCATAAAAAAAATATGTGCCCATAGCTCAATTGGATAGAGTACCAGACTACGAATCTGGCGGTTGGAGGTTCGACTCCTCCTGGGCACACCATTTAATTTTAAAAATTCAATAAACTCTTTTCGAAAAAAATATATGCTAAATAAACGTGCTACGCCAATAACTGGTTGGATTATCTACGGAAAAGAAGAAAAAGATCTTACCGAAAAACATTATGAAATGTTACGATTACTTAAAGTAGCACGAAGTAAAGATATTGAAATACGAGTTATTAGCCCTGAAACTTTTGAACTGATTATAGGTCAGCAAAATAGTGCTAAAGTTTTAATAAATGATATTCCTCATGATTTACCTGATTTTATCTTACCAAGAACTGGATCAGCTTCAAAATATTTCACTCTAGCTGTTTTGCGTCAATTTGAGCACTTAGGTGTTTATGTCTGTAACACTGCACGATCAATTGAACTTGTTAAAGATAAGTTGCAATGTCATCAATTCATGGCATACAACAATCTTCCAATTCCAAAAACTATGTTAGTAAAATTTTTAAAAGATACTAAATCAGTTAATACAACAATTGTAAAACGAGAAATTGGTTTTCCCGCTATTATAAAAAATGTTACTGGATCAAAAGGCGCTGGTATTTATTTAAGTGAATCTGCATCTCAATTCAAAGATTTAATGGAATTAATTTATACAAATAATCCCAATGCAAATGTTATAATTCAAGAATATATAAAAAATAGTCATGGTCGAGATTTGCGTGTTTTTGTTGTTGGTGGAAGAATTCTTGCTTGCATGCAACGAACATCTTACGATGGTAACTTTAAAGCAAATTTCTCTCTAGGTGGATCAACAGAAGAATTTATAGTAACTCCTGAAATTGAATGGCTTGCAATTGAAACTGCAAAAATGACTGGACTTGACATCGCTGGCATAGATCTACTTTTTGATGAAAATGGATTTAAAGTTTGCGAAGCAAATTCATGTCCTGGATTTAAAGGTTTAGAGCTTGCTGTTGGACCAATTATTGCAGAACAAATTATTGATTATATTATTTTTAGAGTTCAACAAAAACAAAACTAAAAATAATGTTGATTTAAATTAAAATTACAGTAAAATTAACTTATCTAGTTTGATTTTTCAAATATGCGTGGAGAGATGGCAGAGCGGTCGAATGCGACGGTCTTGAAAACCGTTATCTCGCTAAAACGGGATCGTGGGTTCGAATCCCACTCTCTCCTCCAGTTTATAAATATCAATTCATTTTGGTATTATCTTTACATAAAAAAAATTTATTAACATCAGAATCTTTATAAAAATTTATATTTTTATGTATCTATTACATACTTACTTATAAATTTTTATACGCTTCAAGTGCTTTATTTCTTGAAGCAGCCAAATCAACAATAGGGCTTGGATAAGTTTCACCTAAAACTACTCCTGCTACTTTTAATATATTTGCTGGAGCTGTCCAAGGTTTAAATAAATATTTATCAGGTAGATTTTTGAGTTCAGGAACAAATTTTTTGGTATAATCACCATTTTTATCAAATTTTTCACCTTGAGTAATTGGATTAAAGATCCTAAAATATGGAGCTGCATCAACACCACATCCAGCAACCCACTGCCAACTCGCACTGTTATTTGCAAGATCTGCATCAACTAAATAATCCCAAAACCAATCACGGCCAGCATGCCAATGAATATATAAATTTTTCACTAAAAATGACGCTACTATCATTCTAACTCTGTTATGCATATATCCTGTTTGTAAAAGCTGTCGCATACCTGCATCCACAATAGGATATCCTGTATTACCCGTTTGCCATGCCTGTAAATATTTCGAATTATTGTACCAGGGAAACAAATCAAACTTATTATTAAAATTATCTTTATGTAATGCTTTAAAGTGATATAACAAATAACAAGAATATTCACGCCATCTTAATTCGCTTAAAAAATGCTCTATATCTATATCACTTGCATATTCATGTCCAGAACGATTAATTGATTCCAAGACTTGAGCCGGAGATATTTCACCAAAATGTAAATGTGGCGATAACAAAGATGTTTGACTTAGACTTGGATAATCACGACCAGTTTTATACCCAGATAATTTGTTTTTTATAAAATCATTCAACTTTTTTTGCGCTTCTAATTCGCCCATACTCCATGAATCTATAATTTTTTTATACCATTTTTTATCTTCTGGAATCAAATGTAAATCTGATATAGATATTTTATTATGCAAGTCACTGACCGCATTAATAGTTTTTACATTTTTTATAGTTTGACGTGGGGGTATTTTATATGATTTATTTTTATATGCAGTAAAAACTTTATAATAAGTTCCATCATCTTTTAATATTTGATCTGGTAACCATAAATAATTACTGTTAAACGCTTCATAATGTATAGATTGTTTATGACACATCACTTGTACACTATTTTCTTGCTCTACGTGCCAAGGTTCATAACATGCATTTAAAAAAACATTTTTAATATTATATTGCTCAATGAGTGCTTGAATTATTTCTGTTGAGTTCCCAATATAAACATTTAATTTTCCATGCAAAGATTTATTTAATGCATCAAGCGAGTTATGTAACCATATTTTACTCGCAGATCCCATTTTAAAGGCATCAGGAGCTGAATCATCTAATATATAAACAGGTAAAATATTTCCTAAGTTTGCAGCTGCTGCTACTGCAGAATTATCTGACAACCTTAAATCTTGTCTAAACCAAACGATAGAAATATTTTTTTTCATAAAAAACCCCTTAATCTCTGCTGCATCTATAACATCTTACATCATTAATAAATTTCCTGAGCGTACTTATTTAAAAAAATAAGATAAACATACACACAAAACCCTTACACAGATTATATTTTATGTAACTCATAAAATAGTTCAATGATTTAATTTTTGAAACTTATGATTATGACACGCTCCTCAAGGCATAAAATCTTTTATAAATGCACAAGGAAATTATTCCTGCCTTTCATAATGATTGCCATCACAACGTATAAAATCACCACACCATCGATTGTTTTGATGTAATGTTTTCCAATAAGCACCGAATGGCGCATGGTCATTTGAATCCTTCATGTAATTACCTGAAGGATCAAATAAATTTATATCAATTGCAAGTCGCTTGCAATGAAGACTATTTTTAATACCAATTCCTTGTTGTGCATATATTTCAGCTTGTTCTGGTGTTCGCATGGTTTCACCAAAAGTAAAACTGTATCCCTGGCTATCAATATACACTAATAAGCGCATGACATCTTGAGCAAATGCTTGTTGTTTTTCAACTAAACTTTTTTCATTTAAACTATCAATATCAACAGCATTTAGTTTTATATCAAGATACTTTTTATCATGTAACAACTCTTGAACAATAGTCTGGCAATCAATATTTTCAGATTGATATGCCTGCATTAATGATGAAAACAAGGACACAAAATCTTTTTCATCAGCATTATACTGTTGCATTATATCTGAAGAAATAATTGGCATAGTCACCAAAAATAAAAAAATCACCAAATTATTTTTAAAAAACGTCACAACAAGGTCCTCAAAAGAAACATCTTCAATATCTACACAACAACAGCATATATATTTTTAAATGCAAAAATCAACAAACTGTAAGTTTTAGTGCAATTCACCTTGATAATTGATTAAAAAAATTATGACACTTGAGATATAATATCATTCAATAAAGTTGACAGATTTGACAAATAAAAACAAACCTCTATAAAATAGATTTGTGTTTTACAATATATGTTTCATTGTTTCAAAAAAAGGAAAATAGGATGATACAAAATCAAGTAGTTCTGGTTTTAGCGGGCGGAGCAGCTCATTTTTTCACAGGATGGGTTTTAAATAATCAAATGTTACTTGGGCAATTTTTCAAAAAAGATTCTACAAAAAAATGCGGCTTAAGCAAAGATATGAACATCAACTTAGCTGCTCAATTTACAGCTTCAGTTGCTTTATCAATTGCAACATGTGTTGCAATTTCTGTTTTTGAAAAATACCAATGTCCTTCAGTTCCATTGGACACTTTATCAAAACTACTTTCAATATTTTTTAAATCAGAAGCTACAAACACTGGGTTTATGAAAGCTCTACACACAATTATTTTTATATGGGCAGGATTCATTATTCCAACATCAATTAGTGAAGTTATTTGGTGTGGACATAATTGGAAAAATTGGATGTTAGAAATGGCTATGGAATTAATAGGACTTAGTTCAATTGCACTAACAATTGCATACCTTGTTTAATTTCTGACTATAAAAGAAGAAGGGCCTTGTTTTAACGCAAGGCCCTTCTTCTTTTATATATCTATCGAATTTTAATCATTTCGCTTTTTACCAAATAATCGAAGTAGGTAAATAACAAGATTAATAATATTTAAATACAAACTTAATGCACCAACTAATGCAATTTTACTTGAATCTTCTTCTGTTAACATTGCTTGACTACCAAGTCTACGTAACATTTGAACGTCATATGCAGTTAATAGAGAAAATGCACCAACACCAAAACAAGCAATAATAATATTAAATTGAGCATTTTGCATAAACATATTGATTACATTAGCAATAATCAATCCAATTAAAGCCATGTATAAAATATCATACATTGACGTTAAATCAGATTTTGTAACTGTTCCATACACAGCCATCGTACCAAACATTGCTGCAGCAATTACAAATACTTGAAACAATGATTCGCCAGTAAAAATATATGCCAAAGGCGATAATGTCATACCTGTTAAAGCGCAGTACAGAACAAACATCATTGCTAAAGCTGTAAATGATGATCGTTGCCAAGCATAACTAAAATACATAGCCAAACAAAACTGTAATAATGCCAGTGGTAACAAGTAGTTACTGATCGTGGCAAACAATAATGGATTAACTGCTGGAGACAAATAATATGCAATAGATGCAGTAATACAAAGCCCAGCTGTCATCCAACCATACACTTTGCTCATAAATCCTTCTGACATAGAAGCATATGATTGATCGTGATTAAAATGATTCATAAATTAACCTTTCTTTTCATAAAAAAATCTATTATTAACTTTTTTGTTTCTTTATATAACCTTATTATTCTATATTTATCAACATCAAACAAACAGATAAATAATAACTTATATATTGCAGTAAAGTATACATTAAATTATAGATTGAGTAAAAAGCCCTATTAAAAATAATGAGAAAGAATATTATGAAAAAAATTATCGTATCTAAGGTCTATTTCTACAGTATGATAATTGCCATACTTTCATGCTGTTTCAATGGATCTGTTATCGATGGTGATTCTGTAAATGCATCAACTGATCCCGATAATAATTTTTACGGTACTGTTGAAGATCATTATAGAACTGCTCAAATCGAATCAATTTTAATAGGTGGAAAATACGAAGGTATTCCTGTTTATCAAGATGTAAGCAAATCTATGATTAATAAAAAAGATAAAACTGATGAATTAATTGATCCAAAACAAAATAAAATATTAATAAATTTAAAAGACATTAAATCTATCGACTTAAAACATGCTGGGCATACATCAGAATCTTCTCTTTCCATTAACAATAAAACATATGTTCAAATTATCGTCACTTTTATTAGTGGTACAAAAAAAGACTTTTTAATTGAAACCAGTCGAAGAATAACCTGTAATGAACGGGATAAAGGACCAGAAAAAGAAGATGCTACAATAGTTCAAAAACGTGATCTCAACTTTACTCACATCAAAAAATTAACAATTATTGGATATAAATCAGATAACAAAGCTACTGTAAAAGAAACATTTAGTGAACGAAATCGACCTTCAAATGAAGAAAGTTTAACTGAACAAAAAAACAAATTAAGAATTAATACCGCTCAAATACTTAATTCAATTGAAAATAATATTAAAAATTTGCCTACAGATAATCCAACTTTACTTGAAACAATGAGGCAAACTATTTTAATTCTTTTAAAATCATTGCGAGATCAATTGCAAAAGTTTTTAGATATGGTTAAATAATGTTAGAATAAACCAAAAATTTGATACTCATATCTTACACAAGGAATTTATCATGCCTATCATCATTAATAAAGATAACTTTGAGTTGGATATTAGACAATCTGATATGCCTATCGTTATCGATGTCTATGCAACTTGGTGTGGACCATGCCAACAAATGAAACCTATTTTTAATGAACTGGAAACAGAATTTGCTGGTCGCTGTAAATTTGCTTCACTTAATGTTGATGAAGCTCGAGATATCTCAATTATGTTTGGTGTAACTTCAGTGCCAACATTTATTTTTTACAGCAATGGTGAAATGCATTCAAAAGATACCGGTTATATGAGCAAAGAAGCTTTAAAAAATCGCATCGAAGACTTTATTCAATCTGCATAAATAATAAAAACAACCTCGTTTCTTAAGAAACTAAGCTAATTCAGAATAAATGTATTCAAAAAGAGCATGGGATCAAATAAATCAATTTGATCCCATGCTCTTTTTTTTACAACCACGTCATTAACGGGCAACTTATCACCAAGAAAAACACGCTATAAATTAAGATTAAAATACATAATCATTGCAAGTAGAAACAATTTTATGATACATTAAAATCATGAAGGTGATTACCTTCTTTCGTAAAGCCTGTAAAATATTTCCCCCAAATCATTTTCAGGCTTTATTATTTTTATTAAAAACAAAACAATTTATTACCAAAAGACTCTCATCCATGCAAAAAAACTATACAAATAATTTATTTTTTTTAATAAAACATACATCTCTAAAAATATGCGGTATGAGCTTATTCTTTATCTCATTTTGCTTAGCATCCTCAGCTGAAAAAGAACCCATTTCTACTACTTACACACAAAAAACTATAATTAATATTGATGGATTTAAAACAGTAAAAGTTTTTAACCAACACCATCGAAAAAAATATGAAACCAGATTCGACATTCAAGGGAATATGAGGCAAGAGACTCAATTTAATCCTGATAATTCTCACATGACAATTAGATACAATCCTAATGGATCTAAAAAAGTTGCTTACTTTAATACTCATTCCAAACTGACATCTCAATTTGAGATTAATCCTCTAGGAGATGTTACGAGTAAACTTACAATGAGTGATGACGGACTGATGACAATAAATTTATTCAATAGTAATCAACAGATTCATACACAATACATTAAAGATACTCAAGGAAATACTATTCAAAAAATTACATTCAATGAAGATCAATCAAAAACAATCACTCGATATAAACCAAGTGGAGCTAAAGAAATAATTAATGTAGATACCCAATATCAACCAATTAATGCATCCATGATGTATACTGATGGAACAGAATCAACAATAAATTATGATGGAACAACAGTTGCATGGCACGAATCTGGACACATTATTGGATCTTTATGTCACTACACTGCCTCTAACATTGATAGCGCAAGTATTGAATATGAAGAAACAAGTAATAGTCATGGGAGAGTTTTATACTCTTCTAACTATCTGGTTAAAACAGATTTAAACATCCTTCAAAAAATAATTATTAAAAAACTTTCTGGTGCTTGTGCAGAACAAATATTGAAATCAGAAGGTATGATCATTGATCCAGAAAAAATAACTCAATTTTTTTCTTGTTCTAACTATTGTCATGATCTTGCATATGCTGAAGAAACAGCTCAAATAATTCTCTGGAACACTCAAAGACACATTGATTATCAAACCGAAAAGCACAAAGAAAAAGAAGCCATTAATGATATTATTGCACAGCTATATCCAATCGCTTATCAAACACTTTGTAACAATAAAGCTTCGCTTCAAAAAGTTGCTCATCTTTTATTAGAAAAAAAGAGTCTTTCTGGCGATGATATCTACGATGCTTTACATGCAGACAAACCTCTTCAACATGATGAGCATGGTCCTTTACCAAAAACATATGAAAGTGATTATGCATATCGTGGCTGGAATACATAAAATCAAAAGTCTTGTTTTTCTAACTCAAAAAAACATACAATATAAACAAATAGAAAATAATACAAGTCAGCAATAACGTTATTAACATATGATAAATACAAACAACGTCTCAATAAAAGTTTTAATTTACTTGCTCATCGCAACATCACTAAACTTGCAATCATCTGCAGCAAAACAAGATGGAAATAGAACAGAAGTCATTACTTCTGATGAAAATTATATAGATAAAACTCATGGCACCGGTGCAAAAATAAGAGATTACTTCGATGCTGATGGTAACAGAACTAAATCAATTATTTTTTATAATGATAATATGCAATAAGTCCTAGGATATACTGATGAAGAAATAGCTTGGCATGAAGCTGGCCATGCTATTGCAACACTACACTACCCATCTTTAAGTCGTATTGAAGGAATTAGCATTGAAAAAACTGATATTTCAGGTGGATGTACATTTTCATCACAAACTTATGATACTGATAAAAAAATAGAAGAACTGGAAAATGAGATAATCATTCTTTTATCCGGTGGTTGTGCTGAACAAATATTTAGATCAGAAGATATGTTCACTAATCCAGAAAAAATAATGCATTTATTTTCTGATGATAGATACTGCAACGATTTAAAAGCAGCTCTTATAGCATTACGAAATATAAACATAAAACGTGAAAATGAATTTACACCACAAGATATGGCAAATACAATTGTAGAATTATATCAAAAATCTTATCAATGCATGTTAGAAAATAGAGATGAATTAAAAATAATAATACATAGATTGTTACAAGATAAAAGTATAAGTGGTTCTGATTTTTATAATATTACAAGAGCTGATTCACCTTTAAAACAAAATGAAATTGGTCCTTTACCAAAAAAACATGAAGCTGATTATCAATACCGATCACCCTCACCATTTCATGAATTATCTATCGATCCAAGTCAAACTAAACAATATCAAGATGAAAATGGTAATCAAGTCACAATGCAATATTTATTACATGGTAACAAACAATCAACAACAATAATTGACTCCAATCAAGTAAAAACAACAACAATATATCAACCAGATGGTAATACCATTAAATTAGTAAATATTGAATATCCTGACAAATCAGAATTATATAGAGATTTTCAACCCGATGGCATAACAATCAGAGAAGAAAGCTTCATCTATAGCAATGGAAATATAACTCGGACAATCTATGAATCTGATGGTAAAACTATCAAAGAAGTCATAGAAGTGTAGATCTTTTTTATATTTTCTTATCTTGCACCTCAAAACCTATTTTTTGTAATTCATCACGGATTTCATCAGCTTTTTTCCAATCTTTATCTGCACGCGCTTGTTTACGAGCGTCTAACAATGATTGAATTTCTGGTGTTATTTCAATAATTTTTTCTACAATCGGTGTCAGTGTTAAACCCAAAACATTAACTATAAAATATTTAACAGCTTTTTTACCCTGATCATCTTTTTGCAATAGATCTAATGATTCAAACAATACCCCAAATAAACCCGAAGTATTAAAATCATCTGATAAAAAGTCAGACATAGCTTGAACAATTTTATTTTGTTTACAGTCTTTCAAAATTTGTGCATTAGTTTCTGTTATTTTTTCGATTACTGTTTCAGAAAAATAATGAACCAATCGTTTATAAGTTTTTTCAGCAACTTGTAAATCTTCTATCGAAAAATCAAGTGGTCCACGATAATAATGCTTCATAAAATAAAAACGTAAAAACATCGGGTCAAAGTCTTTTAAAATGTCTTTTAATGTAAAAAAATTGTTCAATGATTTTGACATTTTTTCTTTGTTAATCCGAACAAATGCATTATGCATCCAATAACGAACAAATGGCGCTGGATATAAACTTTCAGATTGTGCTATTTCATTTTCATGATGAGGGAATAGTAAGTCCATACCACCACCATGAATATCAACAGAACCATTAAAACAATCATATGCCATTGCAGAACATTCAATGTGCCAACCTGGTCTACCAAAGCCCCATGGGCTTTCATATGAGACTGCTGGTTCATCTGCTTTCCACAAAGCAAAATCTAAAGGATCTTGTTTTTGATCATTTACGTTTATCCGAGACCCTGCGCGCAAATCATTAATATCTTGTTTTGATAATTTTCCATAATTTTTAAAATTACGAACTTTAAAATAGACACTACCTTGTAATTCATAAGCCGATCCATTAGCGATCAAACCTTGAACAAATGCTATAATTTGAGGAATTGTTTGCGTTACACGAGGCTCTTTATTTGGTGACAAACAATTGAGTGATTTCATATCATGATGATAAGCATCAATATATCTTGTTGCTATTTCTGAATAACGTGATGAATCACCAAGTTCCTGTTGCGCTTTTTGTAATAATTTATCATCAATATCAGTGAAATTACGACAATACGTCACATCATAATTAAGAAATGAAAGATATCGATACACCATATCAAAGATTACATAGCAACGACCATGTCCAATGTGTGAAAAATCATACGGAGTGATACCACAAACGTATAAATTAACTTTATTATCTAAAAGTGTTTTAAACAGCTCTTTTTGGCCAGTTAAACTATTGGTAATGTGCAGCATAATATATCTTTCATACAATTTAATAAAGATTTTTGAAAAAAATTTTCTTTATTTTTAGCCAATTTTGAAAAAAAATAGTAACATATCAAAGTATTTTTTAAAAATTCCTGTTATTCAAACCAAGAAGAAACAGTACCAGGAGACTATTTAATGATAAGCGTTCGTACAAAAAAAAGAATTGTATACTTATTTTTATATTTCACTTTATCTTGCTCCTTAACAGCGCAAGATCATCAGGATGTTGATCTTAATGTTGATAATGAACAGTGTGAAAATCAAGAATCGATAATTCTTACCAATAAAATAATTGATGATACCTCTCGGTCAATGTTACAAGAAAATCAAAGACTTGTTCGTAATATTATAGTAAAAAATAATAAACTTGTCTCACAAGAGTCTATTCTTGTTCGCCTACCTTTCAAACCAGGTAAACCATTTAAACCACATTTATCATCTCAAGCAATCAAAAACATATTTGCTCTTGGCTATTTTAGACAAGTACAAATACACGTTGATCTGGTTGAAGATGAACAAATTGATGTATGCATCGTAGTTACTGAAAAGCCGCGTGTGGTTGATGTAATATTTAAAGGTGTTAAACATTTATCAGAAAAAGATGTAAAAAAAGAAACTGGACTTGATAAAATACAAACCATTAACGAAGAAGAGCTCAAAAACTTTGCAGCAAAAATCAAACGTTATTATGGTAAGAAAAACTATCATTTTGCTGAAGTTGAAACGAGTCTAGAAGTCATTGATGAACAACATGTTATTGCTCATTTTGAGGTAAAAGAAAAACAAAAAGCTTTTGTACAACGCATTAGCTTTAAAAACAATCATTCTGTTTCAAGTAAAAAATTAAAACGAATTATCTATACTCGTGAAATATGGCCATTGAGCCCTATGGATGGATCTGGTAGTTATCAAGCAGATATGACTGAAGCTGATAAAGCTATGATTGAAGATGGATACAAAAGCAGTGGTTTTATTAATGCAAAAGTAACTGGTGCTGATGTTGTTTTTGATGAAATAAAAAAATGTTACGACATTACATACACCATTCATGAAGGTGAAGTTTATTTTGTAAAAGAAGTTAATATCCAAGGAAATGATACATTAAGCTCAGAGCAACTGAAAGGCTCTATTCCTATTCAACCTGGTCAAAGATATTCTGTTGAAAAGCTAAGAACTTCAATTGAAAAACTTCGATTACTGTGGGGAGAATTTGGTTATATCTTTGCTGACATTGAACCTTCTGTTGATATTAATGAGGATGATAAAACGGTTAGTATTACTTTTAGTTTTGATCTAAAAGATAAAGTTTATTTAAATCGTTTATCAATTAAAGGTAATCAAAAAGCTCGTGACAAAATCATTAGACGACAAATTTTGATTGATGAAGGTGAGTTAATTACCAATAAAAAAATGGATCAATCTCGTGATCGTGTAAAATTAATGGGTTATTTTGATGAGCGTGAAGGTGTTAACTGGAAAACAACTCGTATCGATGATACACATGCTGATCTTGATTTAATGCTTAAAGAAGTAAAAACTGGAAGACTAAACTGTCAAATCAGTTATGGTGGCGTTGCCAAAGGTGGAACAACTCCAACAAAAGGTTTAGTTGGTTCAGCTGTCGTAAGTGATAGAAACTTATGGGGATCTGGTATTTCAACTTCACTACTTGCTGAAGTTGCAGAAAGACAACAATCTATTACTGGTTCAATTATGGATCCATGGATTTTTGATAAACCTATTCGTGGAAATTTAAACGTTTATGGACGACACTCAGAGTATACTGAAGGTCTTAGTTATACTATTAACCCTCCACAAGAAGTTGTTGTCGGTGGTTTCTTTGGTGCTGGATATATTGCAAAAATATTTGGTGAATCAATACTTGAAGGACAAATAGGTTTTGAAACCATTACCTTTAATGAACCTGTAAAAGCAGCTGGAAGACTTTCAAATGCTGATCAACAGTTCTATCAAATCATTTTAGATCGTACATTTCAATCTGGTGATCAATATTGGGCTCGATGGAGCATTTCACAAGATCTTCGTAATGGACTTGTATTTACAACTAATGGTTACCAATGGAATTGGTACGGACAATTTGCTTTCCCTTTAACATCAAATGGTTTCAATTTCTTTAAAAGTGAACTTGATGCAACTTGGTATACTCCTTTAATTGGTGAAAATTCATTAGTTTTATGCTTGCATGGACACCTTGGATTTATTCAACCATTGAATGGTAAAAATGCGCCATGGAAATCTCTATTCCATATTGGTGGACCTGGAACCATTCGTGGCTATACATGGGGACAAATCGGACCAACATGGCAAGGCGATTCAATGGGTGCAACAAAAGCTTTATATGTAAACGTTGAATTCATTGTTCCTTTAACTCCTGACTTAACAACACGAGCTGTTGTATTTTATGATGGTGGTGCTGGATGGGATATGCCTTATAAAGATAACATCCGTACTGCAATCAATCAGGCCAATGCTACAAACATTGCTGATGGAACAAATGCACAACAATATTATTTTGATGAACATTTAAGTAATGATAAATTTTTCTATCGTCACTCGTTTGGTGTTGGTATTAGAATGTTAAATCCAACTCCATTACAAGTTGATTTTGGTATAAAATTAAACCCAGCTAAAATATTTAAAAACAAAATGACTGAAGTGCATTTGGGTATGACACATGAATTTTAATAATTAAAAATTGATCAAAATATTGAGGAAGGAGTCTTTAAAGGCTCCTTCCTCTTACAATTTAACCAACCTTATGATATAAATTTATTATATATTTTGAAAAAATTAAAAGTAAATTAATAACTCTGTATTAAACAATGGATTTACATAGTTCATCTCATTGAATAAAGGCTTCATGCATGAAAAAAATGACAGCAATTATACTATTTTTTTGCTTTAATGCACTTTTAATTTTTTTTGAAGTTCATAAACAAAGTCATTATTTAAAACTTTCATATGAAATTCAAAAGCTCCAAATTCAATTTCATGAATTAACCAAACAAAAATCTCATCTCATGCATACTTTATATAAGCATCAACAACCATCTCAAATTCAACATCATGCTGAAGAAAAATTATTAATGAAACCCATAGAACTAAAAGATGTAAAAAAAATCAATGAAACAAATAAATAGTTTTGAACACTTTCGATCATTAATAATATTTTTTATTTTTATCTCTCTTTATGGGATTATTATTGGTAATTTGTATAACATTCAAGTAAAAAAACAATCTTTTTTTATGAATCTTGGTGACAAACAATATAATCTGAGCATTACAACATTACCCGAGCGTGCTCAAATATTTGATAGAAACAACACTCCAATTGCTCTTAACAAAGATAGTTATGCTGCATTTCTTTTACCTAAAGAAATTACTGATCGCACCATAGTTCAAAAATTTTTAGGGCAACACTTTCCTGCTGCTGCACAGCGACTTACATCATCATGGGATAAAAACTTTTTTTTCATTTCACGCAAACTCACCACAGAGCAAGAAGAAATTATAAAACAAGCTCATATTACTGAAATTCATATTTTACAAGAACCAAGTAGATTTTATCCCTACGAATGTTTAAGTACTATTCTTGGCATTACTGATATTGATAATCATGGCATCCTTGGTATTGAACAACAATATGATGAAATTTTACGTGGTACACCCACAACACAAACACTTAAAAAAGATGCTCGAAGTAATCATTTTTATTTTGAACAAGAATTAACTATCCAAGGAACTCCAAGTCAATCGATTCAATTAACTATTGATGCTGACTTACAATATAAAATTAATAACATTGTAAAAGAAGCGGTACTTAATTTACAAGCAAAAGAAGCTGCAGCTGTTATTATGGATCCTATAACCGGAGAAATATCTGCAATGGTTTCATACCCATACTTTGATCCAAATAACATTCAAAATCTTGATATGGAAACAACAAAAAACCGTACAGTTTCTCAAGCATTTGAGACGGGATCAGTTATAAAACCATTTTGCGCGCTTGCTGCACTTGAAGAAGAAGTTGTTACAATTGATGAGATGATCAATTGCGAAAATACTAAAGAAACCAAAATAGATGGTATTCGAGTTCGTACTGTTATCCCTCATGGTATTATTTCATTTTTGGAAATTATTCAAAATTCAAATAATATTGGTACAGTGAAAGTCGCAAAACGAATTAATACAAAATTATATGACTATTACAAGCTGCTGGGCTTTGGTATGCCAACTGGACTTAATTTCCCAGGAGAACAAAAAGGTTATGTCAATCCTCCTGAAAAATGGTCTGCATATTCAATCGTATCACTTTCCTTTGGTTACGAAATTACTACAACCTTATTACAACTCGCTCGAAGCTTTAGTCTTATCTACAATGGTGGTCGACTGGTGACACCAAAATTAACCTGTAATCAAATACAGTCGAGAAAACCATCGGAAGACAATGTTTTAATTTCTCAACGAACTCGGGATGATTTAGATGCCATATTGGAAGCTTCTGTTGCTCGTGGTTCTGGAAAACGAGCTCAAGTTAAAAATTACAAAACTGCTGGAAAAACTGGTACATCAAATATTGTCGATAATGGAAAATATAATGAAAAAAAACATCTCAATACATTTATTGGTTATGTAGAAAAAGATAATTATAAAAAAGTTATTGCAGTTTATGTAAAAGAATCAAAAACTGCTATGTATGCATCTGTTACAACTGCGCCATTATTTAGAAAGATAGCCGAAATACTGCTGTTACACGACCACGTCTTATGATGAAATAAATAAATTATATAAAATTTTTACAAATTTTACTTTCTACACATGATTCTAAAATAGTTTTATGATGGCGCTTATTATTGATATAAGCGTCAAATTCAAGTAGTTGCATAGATGTTAAATCTGATTGAAAATCAATACTTTGCTGTATGAAAAATTCAAGATCGCGTATAATTTTACTCTGTTCATATGTCAAATCAATTAATTTCATACACTGTTGTTTATCCCATAAAGCACAGTAATATTGATTATTCGTTTCAAAAAAAATTAAAACATGATCAGTATTATCCAAAAAATGTGGTATAAATCCATGTTGAATTATCATAACATGAGTCAACTCTGTAGGTATTTTTTGATCTAAAATATCATTGATGCATGATACTTTTCGTATCAAATAATTTTTATTTTTTTGAGCATCATCAACGGATAAAAAAGATTGATTAATTAATTGCGACAACAATAAAGTCTCTGCATGCAAATAACCAATTTCATGATTTTGCAATCCTGGTAACATCGAAACAAAATCAACTGGTTGAGCTATTTTAATTGATTCTATCTTTTTTCTATACAACAATAATGGTTTAGAAGTTGTTACGAGCACGTCATGGTTCACTTCTTTTACTAAATTCAACTGCATAGTATCATCCATTGGTAAAAAACAAGTTGTATGAGCTTTGCGAATCAAAGGAATATTTTCAATCTTTTGCAATAAACATATTTTTTGCTCGCAATGATAAAATTGAGAAATTAACGTAACTAATGAATAATCATACTGATTTTTATGAGCCTTTTTAAAAAATGTATTAAAATATTGTGTAGTTGATGGCAACAAACCAATACCAACTTGAACATCTTTTTGTGTCAATTTAAAATTTACATTGTATGGCGGAAGCTTAACTCCTTCAAAAAGGCCAAAGCCATAAATTGGTGCATCAGTCAAAGCCACAACGATTACTGGAAAATGTAATGAAATATTTTTATATGGTTCAACAGTATGAACACCTCCACCAAAACAAGAACTATATACCAACAATTTAACCTTGATGGCTTTATTTAAAAACAATAGAAATCGACTAAATTCTTCAATGGGTAAACCAGCTATATGAGCCTTATATTTTTCATATTTTGGATTTCCATGGCCAGAAAGATATACAATCCACTCATCTTGATTGTTTTTTAAAAAATTTAAACTTTCTAAAAAATTATTTTTTTTATCTGCATGACGAAGAAGATCATGTTCATGAAACACTTGATACCTTGTGTCAAGCTGTAAGGAATTGTCGATTGGAACAAAAAGCAACATTCCTGTTTTTAAATCAAAAACAGACCACTGATTGATATCAAAATCAAAATTATAACAAAAAAAATTAAATTTAATTTGATCAAGATGAGCTTGAGATGCATGATGTAATTGTGAATGATTTTCTATATACCATCGTAATGATAATTTTTTATTAATATGTGCTATATCATAATCAACACGTTGTAATTCTTTATGTACTTCTTGATACAATCGATATAAACCAAACTCAATCGAAGAATTATTTTTTAGTTGCTTAGAAAAAGATTTTTTTCGGTCTGCAATATTTTTCCATAAACATGCTGAAGTTAAAATTGGTGCTGCCTTTTGTTGCAGTGCAGTAACCAACTGATGAGTTGCCGTGATATCTTCTTTTAGTGATGACTCCTGCTGTAAACTATCAACAATAACAATAAGATTTTGATCATGACTGTATACATACGAAAGTGATAACAACAATAAAATTTGTATTTTTTTCATTATGCACTTTCATTTCATGACAAATTATTTATTTAAATATCATAAAAACAATATCAAAATAAATGATCTAAAATCAATAAAAGCAAAAATGGGCGCTAAGCTTTTACACCTAGAACCCATCTCATTGTTTTAAATTTTATGTAAATTAATTTGATTTTTTCTTGCAACCAATCGAAGAAGATCTTCTTTGAATCTCTAATTTTGGTTTCTCAACTCCACAAATTTCATAAATTTCATCAGCATCCAATACCTTCTTTTTAAGTAATTGTAGTGCAAGCTTTTCAGTTTTTTCTTTATGTACATCAATTAATGCAACTGTTTTTTTATACATTTCCATCAGTAGATCATCTGATTCTTCTCTATTATCCATAGCACCATAAGCACCATGTGATCGACTTCTTATGATTAAATCCATATTTACACCAGCTTGATCTGCATCAGGACCATCTAATTCAGGGTGTTGATTACCAATTAAGTCTTTAAAGACAACTTCACTCGCAAGTCCACCTAAATCAACACAAAGATACGCCTTTAATTCATCTTCATTCAACTCTGATTGATTTTCATATAAAGGGATAAAATGATTTGATCCTACAATCAGTCCATCCCTTGAAGTATCAGATTGCATATTCATGCTCTCAATATATAAAAACTTATGTGCTTCACTGAACAAAGCAACAACTGCATGCCCTGCTTCATGTAAAGCAACCTCACGCAATTTTTGAGAACACGTCATAAAATCATCTTGTAAATCTTCAGATAAATCTTCTAAATCATGATTTTTATTAATATACTCAAAAATATTTTCTACATGCTGCATCGTAATCTCTCTATCATTATTCAATTTAGCTATTTCTTGCAAGGTGCTAACAAACCATTCTAGTCCATCTTTATTAGCCTTGCTTAAATTTAAAGCTATTAATGAAACATTAAGATCTAAAGTCGGAGTATCTTGTAGTAAATTTTGAAGAAACTCTACCTTTTCATCATATGACAGCCAGTTCATCTCTACATTTTCAACTTGATCATCATCAACTTTTTCATTAGATACAGCTTTAATCGGTCCCATTGAACCAAACAGCAATCCAACTACTAATACAACAAAACTATATTTATAGTATTTCATACAATTAACCCTTATTTTTATTACATCATAACTACTAACATTTTATCACAAATAGAGTTTAACAAAACTGGGTGATAGGGTTTTATAATCTAATTAAAATCATTTCATATAAACAAAAAAGAAGAGGGCCAACGGTAACTGCTACCGTTGGCCCTCTTTCGTGAATAAACTTTTTGTTTATGACAAACTAAAATCAATATCTGGAATTGGTAAATCAAACATTTGGTATACATCGTATCCAGAGACAGTCCCTTTTTCCATTAAAAGATCAGCTAGTTGCTTAATTTCACTTTTATGAGATTCTACTAGTTTTTGTGACTTTTCATAACATTCATCAACAATTTTCTTCGTAGAATTATGAATTTTAGTTGCAATATCATTAGGTAATATATGATCAATATCATCATATGAAATATAACAAAGATCTTCTGCCATGCCATATCGAACAACCATGTTATAAGCAATCTGATATGCCCTCTTTAGATCATTTGATTTACCAGTCCATTGACCATAACCAAATGCTTCTTCTGCAAGACCTCCTGCAAGAATCATGATAATTTGAGCTTTAAATTCATCATCACTATGACCGTATCGTTCTCGTAGTGGAATTGACCAAGTGATCCCTAACGCTCCTCCACGTGGAGTAATTGTTACTTTGTATAGTGGATCAGATAACAATGGCTGGTAAATCATACCAATGGCATGACCAGATTCATGAACTGCTGTTTGCATTAATGCATACTGATCTCTTTCCATACCCACTGTTTCACGACCAATGGTCACATGGTCATAGGCCAAATCAATATCCTTCATTTCAATAATTTTACTTCCACGATTCACTGCTAAAATAGCTGCTTCATTAATTAATTGAGCTAATTGAGCCCCAGAGAAACCACCTGTAGCACGAGCAATCAAAGGAATATCAATAGCATCTGAACATTTTACATTTCTTAAATGAACTTTTAAAATATCGACACGATCTTTAATATAAGGCAATCCAACTTCAACTTTACGATCAAATCGACCAGGACGAAGAACTGCAGGATCAAGCACATCTGCTCTATTTGTTGCAGCAATAATAATAATTGGATTTTTTACGATATCAAAGCCATCCATCAAAGTTAATAACTGAGCTAATGTTTGTGCATACTCATCACTTCCACCACCAGGACTTGCAGAACGTTTTTTTCCAACAGCGTCAAACTCATCAATAAAAACAATGCATGGTGCTAATTGTTTTGCTTTTTCAAATAAATCTCGAATTCGAGCTGCTCCAATACCAACAAAAGCCTCGATAAATTCTGATGCACAAACACTAATAAATGGACATGAAACTTCACCAGCCAAAGCTTTGGCCAATAAAGTTTTACCTGTTCCGGGAGGACCTTGTAGTAGTACACCTTTTGGAATTTTCGCACCCATTTCATTAAACGATTTAGGATTTTTTAAGAAATTAATAACATCTTCTAATGCTTTTTTTGCACTTTCACATCCAGCCACATCTTTAAATCTTGTTTTCACTTCGCCTGCCTGATAAATTCTTGCACGACAATTTTGAAACTTCGACATTGAATTGTCTTCTTTTTTTGCACCACCATCATTAAAAATAATTGTTGGAGGATTATTTTGTTTTTTCATAAAATCTTTTAAAGGGGTTAACCAATAATCTTCTGCCATATAAGCCCCTACAATAATTGATGAAACAATGCCTGCTGTCCAAAAAGGATGTGCTTCTATTTCTTCAGAATCAACAGAGACAAGGCCAAAGTGCAATTTAAATCCTTCAAGATGATGGGAAGATAAACATAATAACAATGCTATAAAACTTAATTTTAGACGCATACCAATCCTTTGATTTAGACTATCTCAATCGATTATTTCATACAAATTAGTACAATTTTTTACGCATGACAATTAAATAATAATGAAATGCGCTTTCATAAAATATGAAAAAATTGTATAAACAGTCTAGAGTAGACTTATAATTTTTTATAAATTTGATATAGACTGTTTCTTTAACTCATTAAGATATCAAATTAAAATTAATGGAAAGCATCCACAAAGGATTCGTTGATGAAAAAAAAATTACTCTTTATAGTCTTGTTTTATATGACATCGCTTGATGCTATTAACAATTATACCAATCAAACATTTATGTTCCCCAAGGAAATATTTGGAAGTTTTAGTCTTGAGCAAGCATCGTGGCATAATATTGTTTATAATAAAAAAAGTTATGGCTTTGCTTTACAAGCATATGCCTATGCTCAAAGTTCACTTGCAAACAATACAACTGCATCAGAATATTTTTTATTTAACGACCTTGAATCACTCGTTGTACAAAGTGGCACAGGAGCTGCTTACAATGAAGAATCTTTCACTCGAAATATTTTAGGTGCATGGATTGGAATTAAAGATGATACCCCTATAACGGCTTCATATTCATTAACACCAAAACAATCTCAATATGGAGTCACGGTTGGATTCAATCAAGATTTGAGTAAGTTTTTTGATATGGGTTTTTTACGAGCTATTTCAGTTGGATTTTCTATGCCGATTGTTCATGTAAAAAATCAACTTGTTTTTCAAGGTAATCCTGAAGTCTATACCGCTTTAAATGGAGGTTATAACGACAACTTCACACCCGCTTTAAGTGAACCTTGGAAATATCTTCACCTCGATGAAAGTATACAGTCAGCAACTAAAGTAGCTACACTCAAATTCCAATTCGATACAAAATATGAAAGCCAAGATGACATTCAAATAGCTACAACAACTTTTTTAATTTTTCCTGGTGCATCATCAGTTGACAATAAAACAATTTTTCAACCAATGATAGGTTATAATGGACAAATTGCAATGGGATCAGGAATAACATTTCAATTCCCTCTTACTGTTTCACAAGATGAATTCAGCAAAATTTGCATGTACATTGGACTCGAAAATAAATATTTATTTGGAAATAATCAAAATAGAACTATTGAAATCTATCAAAATCCTTACTCTCGATATTTACCTATCTATGATCGATATACAAATACCCTTGTTCCAGGAGTTAATGTTTTTACAAAAGATTGTAAAATTGAAGGATACAATATTATTAATTTTATAACTGGTTTTAGACTTAAATTTAAAGATTCTGTAGCAGAAATTGGTTATGAACTCTGGGGTAAAGATACTGAAACTGTTACAATTAATGACGCATGGCAAGATGACCGTTATGGAATTGCGAATATTAATGGTAATTGTGTATTAGACCCAACGATTCAAACTGCAAGCGAAAGTACAATTAATTATGTTGTACCTGACACAACAGAGAATGTATACATTAGAGAAAAAGATCTCAGTACCTCAACTGGTGCAGCAAGAGCTACCTTAATCAACAGAATTTATACATCTATAGGTTATGGTCACAATAATGACTATGTTAATCTATTTTTTAATTTTGGATTATTCATGGAAGTCTGTCAAAACAATGCTGCAGTATCAAACTGGGGTGGGTGGCTTAAGTCTGGATTTACATTTTAAAATTATTAAAATAAGAAAGGGTTGATAGTTATACAAACTATCAACCCTTTCTTATAATTTCGAGAATGTAACTAGCTTTAAAAGCCGAAACTAAATCCTTCAGGTTCAGGTAAATTTAATAGGCGATAAATTTCATCTCCTTGAACTGTGCGCTTTTTGATTAATAATTTTGCTATTTTTTCAATGTCTTTTTTATGATCAGCAATAAGATTTCTTGTTACTACACGACATTGTTCAATAATTTTTTCAACTTCACGATAAATTTTTGTAGCAATATCATTAGGTAATTGATCATCAAATTGATAATATGCTATATCTCGTAAATCATCTGCCATACCATACTTCACAACCATGTCGTAAGCGATTTTTTCAGCTCGACTTAAATCACTTGATGCACCATCACTCAAATCAAAACCGAAAATTTCTTCTGCAAATCGACCTGCCAAGCAAACAACAATTTGATTTTTCATATCATTTTTTGTAAATGAATATGTTTCTATTAATGGTAACATACGAGCAATCCCCAATACATTACCCCGAGGAATAATTGATACTTTATGAACAACTGCTGTTTTAGCTTGAAATAAAAAACCAATAAGATGTCCAGCTTCATGTACAGCTGTATTCCATAAATCATTTTCAGTCTGAACCATACCTTTATTTTCTCTACCAAGCGTTATGTTATCATACGCCATCTCAATATGCTTCATACAAACTAATTCTGACTTATCCTTAACCGCCAGAATAAGAGCTTCATTAATTAAATTTGCAAGTTCGGCACCAGAGAATCCTGATGTACCACGTGCAATATAATCAATATTAATATCATCAGATAAAGGGGCTTTTTTCAATGCAATATGCAACAACTCTGCTCTATCTTTAACAAAAGGTTTATTAACCTCAATAACTCTATCAAATCGACCTGGACGAATAATAGCAGGATCAAGCTGGTCAACACGATTCGTTGCACCAAAAATTATGATTGGTTTACTTTGCTGATGCAAGCCATCCATTTCCGTTAAAAGAGCTATAATAGTTTTATTATCATCTCGATCAACGCCACCACCATTATTTGACCTTACTGCTGCAACTGCATCAATTTCATCAATAAAAATAATACATGGTGCATGCTTACGAGCCACTTGAAATAATTCAGTAACTCTATCTTTTCCAACACCAGCCCACATAGAACTAAAATCAGCTCCATTTACACAAATAAAAGGACGATTAGTTTCACCTGCTACAGCTCTTGCAAGTAACGTTTTTCCGTTACCTGGTCCACCTGTCATTAAAATCCCTTTGGGTGGATTTGCACCCATTCTTGTAAACAAATCTGAATCTTTTAAATATTCAATAACATCATACATATCTTCTTTTGCACCATCTAAACCAGCAACATCTGTAAATCGTGTTTTTATATCGCCTGGATAAAAAATTTCAAAAAACGAACCTTGTTCTTTTGAATATTCTGAATTTCCTATTTTCTCTTTACATCCCGCATTATACAAAGCTGATGGAAGAGGAAACAAAATATTAACTAAATTAGCTAAACGAAAATGAGCTCGAGGTTCAACCAGATCAACGACAGCATCCTTATTAACTTTTGCATGAGCTTGTATATCCAACACTAAAAGACACATCCCAATCATTAATAATGATATTTTATTCACACTTATCATAAATACCCTCAAACTTCATAAATATTAAAATTATCACCATAATCTTACCACAGCAACAATTTATTGCAATGTGACATTGAATTCGTTTTTACAACTACATAACTCTTGGTAAAGAAAATAAAAAAGCAATATTACATGAAAATGTAAAAAACAACGAACAAATGCTTAAACAAAGAGTGTTTAAACCATGAGCGCAGTATGATTACGCTGTACCCCTGGTTTAAACACCTGAATTTGACAACGACTAGATATTCAAATAGACTTATATCAACAAGCAGGAATTTTAAAATAAGGATTCATAACGTGATATTAAATAAAAGAAATTTATTACTACTGAGCTTTGCTCTAATAATAAACTCAAATGGATATACTCGTTACAAATCTATTCCATTACAAAAAATGCACCGACAAGTTGATACAGTTAATCAAGAACATCTTTCATTTAGTTGTAAAATGTTAAACAAAAATGATTGTAAAAAATATTTCAACACAACGAGCTTGAACAAAAAAGGGTATCTACCAATTCAAATAACATTTACAAATAACAGTAATAAAAGTATCGCAGTTTCGCCTGACAGCTTTAGTTTTCGATGCGCAAATGCACAAGATATTGCAACTCTTTTACATAGAAATGGTCTCATGAGAGGCATTTGTTTTACTTTTGGTAGTTTAATATTCTTACCTTTAATAATTCCTGCATTAGTTCAAGGTATCGGTGCTGATAATTATAATTATCAAATGGACATCGATTTCTCAAATAAATCATTTGAAAATCAGGTAGTTCCTCCTTTCACAGTAGTTGATGGAATTATTTTTGCATCTAAAAACCAATTCACGAGAAACTTTACACTCATAGTTAAAGATGTAAGTAAAAATAATTCATTTATACTACATCCAAACAAACCTCAACTTTTGATATAAACTCAACTAAAAAGCCGCTTGGAATTCCCAAGCGGCTTTTTTTATTTTACATAACATGAAAATATTAATGTATAAGTAAAAATACAAATAAACTACATCATTCCTGGCATTCCACCCATACCACCGCCCATTGGGGGCATTGATAATTCTTTTTTATTATCTGATGGAATATCCGCAATAACAGCTTCAGTGGTCAGTAACAATCCTGCAATCGATGCTGCATTTTGCAATGCACAACGCGTAACTTTAACAGGATCAATAATACCTGCTTCAACTAAATTACAATAAATACCCAATTTAGCATCAAACCCAAATGACCCTGATCCTTCTTGGCGTATACGCTCAACAATAATCGATGGCTCAAAGCCAGCATTTTGAGCAATAATACGCAAAGGTTCTTCAATTGCTCGACGAACAATTTGCATACCAAGCTTTTCATCACCAATAAGATTCAGTTCATCTAATGATGCCTGAGCATGTAATAATGCACATCCACCACCAGCAACAATGCCTTCTTCAACTGCAGCACGTGTTGCACTTAAAGCATCTTCTATACGATCTTTAATTTCTTTCATTTCAGTTTCTGTTGCAGCACCAACTTTAATTAATGCAACGCCACCAGCTAACTTAGCTAAACGCTCTGAAAGTTTCTCTAGGTCATAGTCAGATGTACAATTTTCAAGCTGTGCACGAATCTGCATAACTCTACCTGCAATAGCTGCTGTATCTCCAGCACCTTGGACAATAATCGTATCATCTTTTGTAATAACAACTTTTTTAGCTGTTCCCAGATCTTGTTCCATTACTGTATCAAGCGTCATACCAGCATCTTCAGAAATCACTGTTGCTCCAACGACAATCGCAATATCTTCAAGCATTGCTTTACGGCGATCACCAAATCCAGGTGATTTAACTGCAGCTACCTTCAAAGCTCCACGAATTTTATTAACAACCAAAGTTGCTAAAGCTTCGCCTTCAATATCTTCAGCAATGATTAAAATAGATCGTCCTGTTTTTGCAGCAGCTTCAAGTGTTGCGACAATTGATTTCATATTACCAATTTTTTTATCATATAATAAAATCATTGGATCGTGCAAAACAACTTCCATTTTTTCAGAATCAGTAACGAAGTATGGAGAAAGGTAACCGCGATCAAACTGCATACCTTCAACAACAATAAGCTCGCTTTCCATTCCCTTAGCTTCTTCAACACTAATAACACCATCTTGACCAACACGCTCCATAGCATCTGCAATCTGCTGTCCAATCTGCGAATCAGAATTTGCTGAAATCGTCGCAATTTGTTCAATTTCTTTTTTACTTGTTACCTGCTTTGCAACAGATTTTAAATTTTCAACTATTTTTGCAACAGCTTTATCAATACCACGCTTTAGCTCCATTGGATTGGCGCCAGCAGTAACATATTTATTACCTTCAACAAATATAGATTGAGCCAAAACTGTTGCTGTTGTTGTTCCATCTCCTGCAACTTCTGCAGTTTTCGAAGCAACCTCACGAACCATTTGAGCACCCATATTTTCAAGATTATCTTGCAGCTCAATTTCTTTAGCTACAGATACACCATCTTTAGTAATTAAAGGAGCACCAAAAGATCTTTCAAATGCAACATTACGACCCTTTGGTCCAAGTGTCACTTTAACAGTATTTGCTAAAATATTAACACCTGTCAATATTTTAGAACGAGCATCTTGCCCAAATAATATTTTTTTAGCCATGTTCAAAAACCTACTTATTACAATACAGTTATATTGTTATTATTTTTATTCTACAATACCTAGAATATCGTCTTCTTTTAAAATCATGAACTTATCGCCTGCCTGTATTCCTGAAAATTTTCCGAAAAACACTGTGTCTCCAATTGCAACCTGCACAGGAATTAATACACCATTAACTGAAGTTTTTCCTGGTCCAACTGCAAGAACTTTAGCTGTTTGTGTTTTTTCTTTTGCTGCATCTGGAATAATAATACCACCCTGAGTTCTCTCATTTTTTTCAATAAGCTCAACCCAAATATGATTACCTAGTGGACGTAGTTTTTGAAACATATTGTCTCCTCATGAAAATAAAATCATAAAATATGTATATAAAGATTCGAAGGACAACTCACAGACGTATTTTTAAGACAAATAACGCCAACGACTATATACCTTTTTTCATAAACATAGTTTACAATGTGACTTATCTGTTAGATATAAAAATAGGTAAAATACCTATTAAGAATAGTATATCTTACCTATATAAAAACTCAAACATTTGACCGTATTTGATTCATCGTTCACCATAAAAACCTTTATTATGAACGATTTTAAATAAACTAACTTAATTTTTCGAAATCAAAATCATCTTGGTCATTTTCAGCGCAAGAACAGTCATCACAATCAGATTCATCATCATAGCCAAATTCTTGGCATGTACAAATTCCCTGACATTCACATATGACCGGCTCATTGCATGAATTATCATTTTTACAACAATCATTCTCGGATTTATTAGTTTTTACACTCATCATCAGAATCCTTTTTAACAGTATCTTTGATTAAATCTTTTAATTTTTCAGGTGTCGCTTGATACAAATCTAAAATATTACCGCCCACATCTTTAAATCCAATCATAATACCATGAGGAGCTACAACCGGTTCATTTAAAAAATTAACTGTATCTTTTAAGTTATTATAAAGCTCTAAAATATCTTCCTGAACTTCTAATACAACACCCGTACGAATATTATCTTGAACTTCAGCAATTGGACAAAGACCAAACTTGACACATCCTAAATCAAACTCTGCCCACTTATTTTCAAGATGAAAAACCAATGGAAGATTAAGAATATCTCTGTAAAAACTAACAGCACTTGTTAAATCATGCTGCATAATAATAATCATACCTACTCTAATTCGACCATGTTCCATAGAATAACTCCATAACGTATACATTAAAAATTTATAAACATTTTAACATAGAGATCAAATAAAGGTCAAATCATGAAAAAACATAAAGTTAATAATTAATTTTAAAAAAATAGAAGACCTAAGAAATACATCTTAAGCCTTCTATTTTAAAAAATATTTTCAATCTATTTAGATATAATAATATCAGCTACTACAGGTTTTTTAGCCCAATTATATGCTTCACCATAATTTATAGTTAATTGCTCACCTATTCTGATAGGATCTCTTGTTACAAATACTACTTGAGGAACTCCATGATGATCCAAAAGTTCTAGCGTGTAACAATTATGATCGTTTGAATGATTAATAAATCGCGTTACATTCCCATATTGCGATGCATCAATAAAAAAGTCTAAGTCGCTATCTGACGAATTTTCTGATGAATCATCATCTAGTACAATGCCTTGAAAAGGAAATGCATAATCTTGATTAGTCTGACGAGTTGAATTGATTTTTCCTGAATAAACACCAATAACAGTATATTCTGGCATAGCCTTGGTTGCAAAGACCCCATATCCCATCGTTGAATTTATAAACTGTATCTTTAAATCTTTTCTCGCTGCTTGATCTTTAATTACCTCTGTTATTGTACTTACTTTGCTACTTAAAACTGGGTTTCTCTTAAGCAGATCTACAAAACAACTATTCATAATTTCTTGAGTATCAGCTCGACTAGCATTCATAAGCTCTTTTTCTGATTCATTCATTACTAAATCTTTGGTATGCTTAAGACCTAAGGCAGCAAATAATCTTCTTGTATTTCTATACTCTGCATTATCAGAAGAATTACTACTAGCTTGAAACAAACTGTTAAAAGATGTTATTAACAATACAGCTAGAGTTATCTTTTTTATATTTTTCATAGTACTTATTCCTTAATATTAATGTAATTACACAACAACTCATATTATAATACATGAATTACAATATGAAAACAAAATATAACTAAGCAACCCTTCAAAACTATTGTTTATCTAAACAACTTACCTGTATAATAAATACACAGTGAAAATATTTTTAATAAAAAGAAGGATCAAATATGGTTATGCGTAAATTTTATCAAAACAAGCTTTGGAGAAGTAAAATTGCCGAACAAAAAGAGAAAAATGGAGCTATTATTCACTTTGTTGAGTTAAGTGATGCTGAATATAGCGAAGAACTTGGAATGAAATTAATTGAAGAGTCTGAGGAAGTTTTAAATGCTAACTCTCCTGATGAAATGATGAGTGAAGTCGTTGATATCCTTGAAGCGATTGATTGTTTGCTAGCATTACACAATGTTGATTATGCAGATATATTAGCATTAAAAGAACAAAAAAAATCTCAATCTGGTAGCTATTCTGATCGTAAAGTTGTTGAATATGTAGAATATCCAGATGGAAGTGAAGATGCACTGAAATGCTTAGAAAATTCTGAAAAATATCCGGAATTGTTTGAAGATGAAGATGCATCGCTATCAACTGAAGATACATGTTGCTCAAAGAAATGTTAATTTCAATTAAACCTAAATTAAAACGACTACTGCTATCAATCTAGGTATTGAATAATTAATATATAACACTGAATAAACCATTGTTTATCGTCAATATTTCTTGATACAATAAATATTGACGATAAAAATTATAAAAAAAGGAGATTCCATGCGTAAATTTTATCAAAACAAGCTCTGGAGAGACAAACTCATTACAATGAGAGAAAAATCAGGTGCTATCATTCACACTATTCCACTAGCTCATGCCGAATATAAAGAAGAAATTCATTTAAAGTTAATCGAAGAAGCTAATGAGTTTGCAAATGCAGATACTCATGTAGAAATGGTTGATGAACTGAGTGACATTCTTGAAACAATTGACTGTATTCTTGATTTTCACGGTATGACTATGGAAGAAGTTCTTAAGCACAAAGAAGCTAAATTACTTCAATTTGGTTCATATAAAAACCAAGTTTTAGTCGATTATGCAGAGTATCCAAAAAACAGCGATGAAGCACAAGCGTGCTTAGAAAATGCTGACAGATACCCTGAGCTTTTTGAAGACGAAGATCCAGCTTTATCATCAGGCGGATGTTGTAAAAAGTAATATAAAAATTTGAAAAGAGCTTTTATTATTAATAATAAAAGCTCTTTTCAAATAATAAATGTTCAATTTTATTTATTTTTGAGCTTACCTTTATGAGAAGAGATCAAAAGATCTCCTAAAGATTTTCCTTTTTTACTTTTAAGACTAAGATCTAAACCTGCAGCAACCAATATCGCAACAATTTCAGGGTTAATAGATGAACCTTTTTGAGCAAATACAGAATGTAAAGGTGTTGAGTTCAATCTGTTTCGACCATTCACACTTGCTTTATATTCCAATGCTATTAAACACATTTCAACATTACCATAATAAACAGCCGATGATAATAAAGTACGCCCTTTAGATCCTTTTAAGTTTGGATTAGCACCTGCAGATAATAAATTTTTAATAGCTTTATAATCTTTATTTTTATGAACAGTACCTATAAAAAAAGAATAATATCTATTTATATCTTCTTGACTTAAAAAACCAGCAAAATCCACTGTATCTAAGTCAATGCCAAATGGCTCTCCAGCCACAGCTAAATACCCATTCTTAATCAAATCTTCAGGAGAAGAATATTCCATGTGACTCATATCAGATAATGAAAAACATTGATCATCACTATTGTATATTTGATTTGAAATTAGTAATAGTACTAAAAACATAAATCTTATTTTATATACTTCTTTCATATAATTACAATTCTTTATTTTTTAAAAATTAAATATCACTACAAAATAAATCGAAAAGTCATCTAATAACACAAAAAGTTTAATTTATTATAAATATTATCAATAATTGAATATTATTCAACCCAACACAAAATCTATCTTTTTTTCCACAATAATGAATAAGATATTATATAAAGATAAAATATAATCGAATATTATAACAAGGAGTCACCATCATGAAAAAGCACAGAGTAAAAAAATGTGAACTATGTAATACAGAAATAAAAAAAACAACTGGATGTATGAACTGCACAGAAGAAGCGATTATGAAAAAAAAGTTAAAACTGTCATGCATGAATTCAAACACGGAGAATTACATTCACACTCTGATAAAGGACCACAAGTTACCAGTCGTGAACAAGCAATTACAATAGCTTTAAGTGTTGGTAGAAAAGCGGTTAAAAAATCAAAAAAATAATCAAAACAAAAAAGAGACTGTCGTAAAATGATATTCTACACAGTCTCTTTTCTATTATTTTTATAAAAAATGAAATCGTTTTCAACTTAATTCATTTTTTTAATACTGATGGCTATTGCTCCATGAATCTTTACGTTATCTTTAAATCCTGGAAAAGATTCATAAATTTCAACACCTTGATCTAAGCTCATGACGCCTGGCAGCATGTTTTCAACACCATGTGCTTGCAACATACCATAAAAGCCTTCATGAAAAGTTATAGCAGTGATTGTACATAAAATAACATTATTTGTTGATGTACAAGTAAAACTTATAACGTCACCCAACTGACAATCTTTAAATTTTGTTGAATTCACTCTACCTTCAACAGTTTTTAATCCTATTTTCATAGCGTCAAAATACTCTTGTCGCAAGGATAAGTTTAACATTATTTATTAACCTACTTTGGTACCTGGAGCAACCTGCTCAACTGGCCCAACAACTTTAAGACCTGATAATTCATCAAGTGCAAATATCATCATACCCTGTGAATCAAAGCCCATCATTTTTCGAGGCTTTAAATTAACAACAAATAATCCTTGCTTGCCCTTCATTTGCTCTGGGCTATAATGCTTACGAATTCCTGATAAAACCTGACGAACACCAAGTTCACCAAAATCAACTTGTGATTTTAATAATTTATCTGAACCTGAAACAATTTCACAGTCAATAATTGTACCAATACGTAAATCTAATTTTAAAAAATCCTCAATACCAATATTTTCAAGTTGAGGTGATGGCTTAGCAGTAGTTGCCTCTTGAGATTTCACAGAATCAACTTTTTGTACTTTCTCAGACTGTGTCTTTTTTTCTGAAACATTTTTTAATTCTTTAGAATCAGTAACTATATCGTCTTTTTTAATTTCAGATTTTGCAAATAAAGCAGCAATTTGTTGAATAACAAATGAATTTTTCCATGACATAGATTTCATTCCTTCTCTATAATTTATATTTTTATCAAATGAACAGCCCAAACTAGCTAACATCAATTCCATTTTTGCTGGCATGACCGGCCATAATAATATTCCAATAATCTGTAAGCTATGCACCGTTGCTGACATAACTTCTAAAAACTTCTCTCTATCTTGTTTTACAAGCTTCCAAGGCTCATGCTCATGAAAATAAGCATTCACTAAATTAATATAATCCCAGATGCGAGCAACTGCACGATAAAACATTCCTTGCTCAACCAACAACCAAACATCATCAACAATTAATTGGCATTGATTTTGAAGCTCAATCGAAGATGTTGACCAAACAACTGGAGCTTCAAGATGCGTTGCATCATTTTTTACTACTAACGTTGCCATACGATTTAAAAGATTACCAAATGCATTAGCAAGTTCTGCATTAATTGATTGAGAAACATCTTCAAATCTAAATTCTGAATCTTGCGTTATTGCCATCTTACGAGTTAAATAATAACGAATCTCATCAACTCCATAATCTTGCGCTAATTGTATTGGATCAATTGCATTACCTAATGATTTCGACATTTTTTCATCAGCAACTTTAATCCATCCATGGACCAATAATTTTTTGGGCATTGCCAATTGAGATGCCATTAAAAAAGCTGGCCAATAAATTGCATGAAAACGCACAATATCTTTGCCCATAATTTGTAAATCTGCTGGCCACCACTTTGCTAATTCATCTTGGCGTTTATCATCACCATAACCAACTGCTGTAATATAATTATTTAAAGCATCAGCCCAAACATATGTTACATGTTGATCATCACCTGGAAATGGAATACCCCAAGAAATAGTCGTACGAGAAATGCTTAAATCTTTTAAACCAGACTTAACAAAGCTCACAACTTCTGCCATACGCTCTTTTGGTGTAATGAAATTTGGATTTTGCTCATAAAAAGCAAGTAGACGATCTTGGTAAGCAGAAAGTTTAAAGAAATAACATTCTTCAAATATTTCACCTGTTGCTCGAGAACAATCAGGACAAATAAGAGGCTTACCCTGCTCAACAGCCTGACTATCTTTTTCAGTAACAAACGATTCACATGGTGTACAATACCAACCCTTGTATGAACCTTTATAAATATCACCTTGATCAATTAATCGTTGCAACCAAACTTGAACCGCTTTAACATGTTGTTCATCGGTTGTTCGAATAAAATAGTCATAATCTATTTCATATTTTTTCCACATAGATTTAAATGCATCAATAAAACTATCAGTAAAAACCTTTGGTGGCATTCCAGCTTTTTCTGCAGCTTGGGCAACCTTCTGTCCATGCTCATCAGTACCAGTTAAAAAGAAAACCTGTTGACCTGCAATTTTATGATATCGAGCTGCAACATCTGCTAGTAATGTTGAGTAAAAATTACCTAAATGTGGACCTGCAGTCACATAATAAATTGGAGTCGTTACATAAAATTTATTTGATGATTCATTCTGCTTATTCATTACTATGTATTCCTAAAAAGATTTAAAGGCTATCCAGATGTCATTAATTTGCTTTTGAGTTAAAATATTTTGAAATAATTCCAAACGTTTAAACACGCTTTGACCAGGAAGTAAATCCTTTACACCAACATACTCTTGAGGCAAATCTTCAAGAACATCTTTAACTACTGGTAAAATACAAAAATCTTTACAATTCGACATCATAACATCGTAATCATAAATATAATTTAAAAATTGATAAATCAACTCATCTTTTTTTGAGGATGCACTAATAACAATATTTGTTAAAATCATTAGGCTACCCTCATCAGGAACAGTGAAAGCGAGGTCATTATTTTGTAACATTGCGCGAACTATACGTTCACGTTGTGTCACAACTAATGGATAAGTTTTTGATGTTAAAAAATAACCTTGCTGAAAATCTGTATAAGCACCAACCCATTTTTTTTGTTTTAAAAATAGATTTTCAACCTGCTGTATTTGTATTGCATTAATTTCTTTTGTATTCCATCCAAAATATTTCATTGCAAGAAAAATAGCTTCACGAGAATCATCAACCATACTAATGTTTTTACAAGGAACAAGTTCTTTATTAAAAACAAGATTCCAAGAATTTAATGGCAATCCATCTTGAAAATAACTATCTGTATAACCCAAACCAAGAACATCCCAATAAATTGGTAAAGAATATTCATTCATAACATCAAATTGATGTCCCATAAATTCTGGATAAATTCTATCCACAAAATTACACTTTGATGTATCAATTTTCTTCAATAATCCTGCCTTGGCAAGTGGTTCAATAATATACTCTGATGGTAAAATGATATCGCAATTGATATCCTTAGCAATTTCAAACTTTGTTACTAATTCTTCATTACTTTCATAATAATTAACATAAATTTTAATACCGGTTTGTTTTTCAAAATCTTGCAATACTAACTCATCAATTTTATCAGACCACATGTATACCGATAAAGATTTTTCTTGAACAAAATATTGAGAAATGTTTGATAATAAAATAAATCCGCCAAAACACAATATCCAAAACAATATGATGATAATTTGAATCTGTGTTTTCAATAAAAATTGAATATATTTATTATTTAAATATTTATTATGAAATTGTTTCATTATTTGCCACCAATCGAGTTTGTAATAACGATATAACCAAAACAAATAAGCTACTAATCAAAAGCATCATTGTTGATAATGCATTAACCGTTGGTGATATACCAGATCGAATCATAGTAAAAACATATAACGATAATGTTTGAGCAGATGAACCCGCACAAAAAAATGATATAACAAAATCATCAAAAGAAACAATTAAGACGAGTAATGATGAAACAAGCATTGCTGGATATAAAAATGGCAATACAATATGGAAAAATGTATAACTTGCTGAAGCTCCTAGATCTAGTGAAGCCTCAACTAATCGATTGTCTAGCTCATCTAATCGTGCTTTTAAAATTGGAACAGTAAAACCAAGTCCAAGTAAAGTGTGTCCAAAAATCAAAGTCATAAGTCCCATAGAAACTCTAAAATATGAAAATAAACTTAACATACCAATAGCAACAATAATATCAGGAATTAAAATATTCATGTAAAAAAAATACGTAATATTAAACTTCATGCTTTTAGCACCGCAAACCAACATCAATCCTAACAACACACTTAAAAACGATGTCGAAATTGCAACTATGATAGAATTTTGAAAAGCTCGCCAAATTTCAACTGAGTGAAAAAGTTCATAATACCAACAAAAAGAAACCCCAGTCCATTGTGCTGGAAAACCAGCTTGATTAAATGAATAAATGGTTAAAATGATGATTGGTAAATATAAAAACAAACAAAAAAAACCAACATATAAAGGTAATATGCTTTTTTTCATAACGGCTCCTAACGAATTTGTTTTGACTGAATCGTTATCTTATTAAAGAACCAGGAATAACCTAAAGCCGATAAAAACAAAAGGCCACAGCTTAAACATGTAAATGCCGCTCCAAGATGCCAATCTTTCCCTATAAAGAAATATTCGGAAATTAAAGTTCCAACGAAGAACAACTTCATACCACCTAATAATGATGGAATAACATATTCACCAAAGGAAACAACGTAAACTAAAAAAAATCCAGCCTGAACACCTGGCATTGATAATGGTAAAATAATATGCCAAAAAGTTGTATTGAATGAAGCGCCCAAGTCAGACGATGCTTCAATTAATTTTGTATCTATTTTTTCTAATGATGAATATATAGGCATAATCATAAATGGTAGATACACATGAAACATCACTAAGTAAATAGCAAAATAACTATTTAAAAAACTTACCGGTTTATTAATAAATCCAAGCGTGATGAGCAGATGATTAATAACTCCATTTTTTTCTAAAATAAAAAACCATGCATAAACTTGCACTAACAGATTAACTAAAAAAGGAATGGATAATAAAAATAAAAATAAAAATTTAAATCTTTTTACATATAAAGCTAAAAAATAAGCTACTGGATATGCTATTAACAGACTCGCTAATGCGGTTGTACTCGCAAGTAAAATTGATCTTATGATAATACGAAGTTGAGAAAAATGAAAAATTTCATAATAATTATCAAACGTAAATGACTGAATAAGTTCTGATCCTTGACCTGCAGATAAACTTAAAACAAGAATAAACATAAGCGGTATAAGTAAAAAAGCAATTTGCCAAATCAGGGCAGGTGTTACTAAAAAAAAATATGTTTCTGATTTTATTATTTTTTTAATTTCTTCAAACATTATTATCCTATTTCTTCAACAAAATGCTATTTTCCTTTTGCCAGTACACATTAACTATCTCATCATAATCGATAGTCTCTTTTGGGAAATGCTCTTCATTTTGTTCAAAAACCTGCATAACACTGCCATTTGCCAATGCAATATTATATTGCGTTGATCGTCCATGATAGATAATAGCACGAACGGTTCCAACAACATGATTAGAAAAACCAATTAAAAAGCTTTTGCTAATTTCTACTTTTTCAGGACGAATGCTAACATATACCTTTTTTTGCAATAATAAACTTTTCCAGTCACCAGTCATAGGAACTAAAACTCGATTAAATTCATCAAGATACAAATACAACTCATCTCGTTCAAGAACAAGATGCCCATGCAGAATATTCGTTGAACCAACAAACCGTGCAACCATAGTAGATTGAGGGAATTCATAAATTTCTTTAGGAGTTCCAACTTGTTCGATACGACCATCTTTACCCATAATAGCCATTTGATCAGCAACCGTTAAAGCTTCAGATTGATCATGTGTTACATAAATAAATGTCATTCCTAGCTCTTCTTGCAACTCAATTAATTCAACTAGAACTCGTTCACGAAGTCGTAAATCTAAAGCTGCAAGCGGTTCATCTAGTAATAATACATCCGGCTTGTTAATTACTGCTCGTGCAATTGCAATTCGTTGTTGCTGTCCACCAGAAATTTGACGAATTGATCTGTGTTTTAATTGCTCAAGACCAAACATTTTAAGCATTTTTGTAACACGTTGTTGAATTTCTATTTCAGGTACTTTTTTAACACGCAAACCATAAGCAATATTATCAAACACATCAAAATGAGGAAACAAAGCATAATTTTGAAAAACAGTATTTACCTGTCGTTGATTTATTGGCAAGCGAGAAATATCTTTTTCTCCCAAGAAAACTTGTCCTTGATCAGGCTCTTCAAAACCAGCAATCATGCGTAAAACAGTTGTTTTACCACAACCACTTGGTCCAAGTAAGGCAAAAAACTTACCGCTTGGAATCTCAAGGTTGAAATTTTTCAAAATAAGATCAGACCCAAATGCCTTATTAACATTCTTTAACTTTATGCTTTTCATTCTCTCACCCTACTCAGTTAAACCTTATCGATCTTTTTCTTTTCTGAAAATTTTGCAAAAAATATTGGTGCAATAACATCAGAAAGTGTACACGGTAAAATAACCGCCACAACCATAAGTAAGAAAAATAGACCATAATGTGAATAAAAATCTGATAAACCATGACCAACTGCATAAAAAATTGATGCAATAGCACTAATGAATGTATGCAAAAAATGAAGGAATAATGAATTTTCTTGAGTTCTAAATTCTGCTAACTGAGTCATAACCCATCCATTCAATAGACCAACAAAAAGAAATGGTAAAATATTTGAAAGCTCTGATGCAAAACAAATATGTAAATCCATCTCAATTCCAAGTAATCTACCTGCAGCATAAGGTAATAATACGTCTGAAAGCGTACAAAAGACCATTGATGATAGAGTTCCAACCATTAATCCAATCCAAATTCGTTCTGAATAACGACGGAAAGTTACAATGGTTCCACTTGTTGCAAATAAAATATGAGCAAAATGAAAACAATGAAACAAGACATCAAGACCCGCTGCTTGAGTTGTTACCTCATGACTACCACCGCAACAACTTGACACTACTGCCACTGCCGTATGAGCATCAGAGTAAAAAAGTACATGAATTAATGTCATAAGCATTAAAGCCAAAGCAACTGACAATGTAGCATATGGAAAATGATGCAATAGTTCATGGTAAAAAGACTCCCAAATGGTTCTTTTTTCATGATTATGAGAATCTGAGCACATAATTGCCTCCATAAAATTATTAATATGTCTTATTTAGAATATTTCAAGTATAACAAAAAATTTGAAATATAATATTAAATTAAAAAGCATACAATTCAATTTTTTTAAGTAAAATATTTTTATAATTTATGAAGATCGAAGTAATTTACATAAGTAATCTACATGAGCATTTGACTGATTTTTAAACTGACGTTTTATCACTCGCTCAAGACCTTCCTCTACAGAAATTAAAGTAATACCTTCAACTTTAATTTCTGGAAATTTTTCATGCGCAAAGACAAAATAGCCATCTTGTCTTTGTGTGACCGTATCCATTAAAATGGGTAGCAATATTGCCACCTGATTTTTAAGATACTCTTGATGAGAATCTGTTCCATTATTTTTTTTATATTTTTTCAACTCATCCCTTTAACTAAAATCTTAATTGACCTCATATTTCATTTGAAACAGGTAGATCTACTTCTATTTATTTGATGCACCTTGAGATGCATTTTGAATAAAAGATGTAAATAAACCATTTAAATTCTTTGTCGATACAACATATGAAGATGACTGACCCTGATTAAATCTTTGTGCAATATAAAGTCTCATTAATTCTTGATCTTTAAGACTCTTTATTTCTTTACTTTGCTGCGTAGATTGTTTTTTATCTGTATTGCTAGATGTTTCGGATGACACAGCTTGCATTGAAATACAAATTAATAACATTAATAATATTTTTTTCATTAAATTCCATTCTTAATTCACGATCATTGATAAAAGACACAACAAAGCACGTTTTAAGTGCTAAACCAGTATATCATGAGCATAAACAAATCACAAAATCCAGTTAAAAACAACTAAACTTAAAAAGCCTGCCCAAGGGTTAAATACCAAACATAGGGACTTTCAAATTCTGGATGCTTAATATCTAATTTAAAAGCAATATCAAACCTCAAAGGACCTATTGGAGTGTTATATCTAAAACCAAATCCACCACCTCCCAATAAATTATTCGGTATTTCTGCAACACTATCCTTAATCAAAACACCTGTATCTAAAAAAGTTGCTCCTTCAATTGGTCCATAAATAGGAAATCTGATTTCAAAATTACAGTTAAACATAGTCCGACCACCCTGATTAACATAACTCCATAAATCATTAGCAGCGAGTGGTAATCCCGTATCAGGTGCTGGAACTGGTTTAGTTAACAATCCTAAGGGAGGACAATAATCACGATCATAACCACGAATAGTATTTGCTCCGCCAAGATAAAATCGATCAATAGGCATTAAATATTCATACTCTTGATTGAAAACATGACCAATTCGACTTCTTACAGCAAAAACCGTTTTGTTTGTAAATGGTACATACAAAGAATATTCAGCTAAAAATTTAAAAAAACTTGTACGCTCAACAATATCTCCCATTCCAAGACAAGATATAAATCCACTCCATCCTTGCTTTGGATTTAAAATATTATCAACATAATTTAACATTAATGATGGTTCGAAAAAAACATATGCAAACTGCTTATGTAATAACGTTGAATCATAATCAATACTGAGTGCAATATCTTTAATATCTGCAGGTTTAATACCTTTAAATTCAACTCCGAGCGTCATTCCAAAATTAGAATGATCATGCTTTTCTTGCATTCCAAATAAAATACCTTTTTGATACGCTGAGTAAATTGAAACATCACTACCAATGTATAATGGCTGTAAATAACTATTATCATATACTTTGATTTTTGATCGGATTGGGCGATTAAACAACCAAGGCATTAAATATTGCACTGATAAATTGCCATAAAATCGAGTGAAATCAGCTTCGGCAATAATTCTATCTCCATATTTAAATGGATTATTAAAAAGAAAGGTTCCACCGAATTTATAAGAAAATCCTTGCTGCAATGAAAAATCTTTACCAACTTGCTGACCACCAATTCTTGTACGAACTTCATATGTATCAGCTGCAACTAATTTTACACCAACAGGAATTTGTCCTTGCTCATCAATTTCTTTGTGTGAATAAATATAAACCGTATCAAATAGATTTAAATTTCGTAGATTCTCCATAGATTTATCTATTTTTTTCTTATTCCAAATATCACCTTGCTTTATGTCTAATTCTCGTCGTAGATGTTTAAAGGGAATACGAGAATTACCTTGAATCACAAATTTACCAAAATAAACCTGTTTTTCATCAAGAGAAATTGTCCAAATTAAATCGACACTTTTTTCATTATTATGATATTCATAATCAACCACAACCTTGGTATGACCTAGCTCTTTGAAATATACATACAACCAATTTTTCTGCTCAGCAATCCAATTATAATTAAATGGGATTGGTTCTTTTATTGTAGCAAATTTAAGAAATGGTTTATGCTCTAAAAGTTCTGGGAATCCCTTAATACATACAGAATTTATTAATTTCATATCGCCTTCATCAAGAGTTAAAACAACTTTATAATCGATTGTTTTATTATCAGAAGACTCCTTTAATCGTACAAATTCTTCCTTAACAATTTGAATACTCCAATATCCATGTTTCATATAAAATTGTTTAAGTTTATGTAATGACTGCGTGTACAAATCTCGATCAAAGTATTTATTATGTAATGATGAAAAACATTCTTTTTGCAGCTGAGAAAGACTTATATTAAAATTATCTTTACACTCAACCTTCGTAATCATTGCCCGCTTACCCTCATGAATAATGCAATATGTTTTACCTTTTTCTTCTTTTACTGAAACTTTCACATCCCAATAACCTTTAGATTTATACATACTTTCAATTTCATCTGAAATGATAGCACTCGGAAAATGCCACGAAGATTTTCCATAAATCAAAATATTTTCTAAAAAATTTTCTTGGGTGAAAAAATGATTTCCCCAAAAAACAAACTCTTTTTTCTCATCACAAGAAAAATAAAATTTAAGATCAACTTGTCGATTTTCATAGTCAATAGACTCTTCATAGCTCATAACAGTCTGACTAAAACCTTGTTTTTCAAGATAACGCTTAAAATGTATCATGGACTTCGTGATCATATCTTTTGTGTATTTATGTGTGTACAGTCGTTTAATAAAGATACGAGCCAATTGAGCTTTCATTAATTCCATGTCTTTTTCATCAACATTATCAACTGATCTAATATCAAAACTGCAATCTCCAATTGAAAATTGTGCCCCTTTGGAAAGAAATAAATCAACCTTGACCATTTTTGATACAGGGTCAAATGATAATTCATCTTGAATGCTTGCTTGGAAAAAACCTGCTTGGAAAAAATTATTTTTAATCTTTCTCAAAGAAAGATCGTGTTTACTTTGATCAAAACACTCACCTATATCCATAATGTATAAGCTTTTATACTTTTCTTTACCAATCATAGAGCCATGAAGTTGTAACGATGAAATGATAAATAAGCCCTCAAGTTTAAATGTAAGCTTATTCTCTTCACCATCAAAACAAATTTCTATCTTTGAAAAAGATTCTTTCTTTTTCAAATAAAAAACAGTTTGAACGATGTCTTTTGATAAAACATATGACATTGGAGCAATGTCTATAAGATAGAGTAACTCATCTTTATCAACTTGATAATCAGCCTGAATATCAACCGTTTGAATAAATAATTTTGAAGGCAAAAAGCTTTCCAATTCAGAGCAATCATCACTACAATTAAACGATATTTCACGTGCATGTAATAAAGATATTTTAAACAGGAAAAAACAAAACAAAATAAGATTGTATGTAAAACTTTTTAAAGACATGTATATATAGCGCGAAGATCATATTAAAACACAGACTACCTGTATTCTTTACTTAAAATCGTACCATATCTAAAATATATGTCTTTGAAAAAAATTACTCAACAACGCGAAAAACCCCTCGATATAACCGATCTGTCGTACAAGTTTCAATTGCAATATTTTTCAAAGATATTTTTGGTGTCCCAACATACAAAATATCAATAAACTCCTCGACCTGTTCCTCTTGACCACACACAAAAACCTGAACAACTCCCTTACTAATTTGTTGACCAATACCCTCCACATTAAATAGTTTTGCCTGTTGTGCAATAAATGATTCTAATACTTTTTGTGTATCCTCAACTTCAAAAATTACTTTCACACACTTTTTCATAATAACACTCCTTTACTCCCCCACTTCTTTTATTGCATATGACTGTATCAAAATGTGAATTTTATTGTCAAAAGTTTCTTAATTTTATTTTTCTGGACCATTTTTTTTATCTCTGTAAAATAAAATTACGCAATTTAACCATTTAGTTACTGATAAAGATTAAGTTATGAATAAAAATCGAGTTCGCTTTGCTCCATCACCTACAGGCACTATGCATATTGGCAACGTCCGAACAGCACTTTTAAACTACCTATTCGCTTTAAAAAATCACGGAACTTTTATTCTGCGTATTGAAGACACTGACACTCAACGAAATGTTGATCCACAAGCACAACAAATCATAGAACATTTAAATTGGCTTGGTATTAAATATCAAGAAGGACCGGTAATTGGTGGACCATACGGCCCATATTATCAATCACAAAGACACGAAATTTATCAAGCAAAATTAGAATTATTACAACAAAGTGAATCTGTTTATCGTTGTTTTTGTACTCAAGAAATTCTTGAAACAAAACGAAATCGTCAAATAGCTCTTAAAAATCCACCTCGATATGATCGTACTTGTACTAAATTATCAGCTACTGAAATCGAAACTAAAATTGAAGCAAAAACTCCTTTCATTTGGCGTATGAAAATCGATGAAACTAAAACAATTCAATTTGAAGATCTTGGATGTGGTACAGTAACATTTGATTTCAAAAACTTCTCTGATTTTGCTATAACTCGTGCTGATGGAACTTTTACATTTATGTTTGCCAACTGTATCGATGATATTGAAATGAAAATAACTCATGTCTTACGTGGATTAGATCATCAAACTAATTCGGTTGGTCAAATTGCAATCATGATTGCTTTAAATCATCCAATTCTGACATTTTGGCATTTACCAATTTTATTCAATATTGATGGAAAAAAACTTTCAAAACGAGATAAAGGTTTTTCACTTGAAGATCTCAAGCAAGAAGGTTTTTTACCTGAAGCGATTATTAACTATCTTGGAATTATTGGTGCATCATTTGAACAAGAAATTTTATCAACAGATGAATTAGCTGCTGCATATAATTTTGATAACATGCGCACATCAAATCAAATTAAATATGACATTGAAAAATTACGATGGATTAATCATAAATGGATCATGCGTATTGACATTTCAAAACTCATACAACTTGCTAAACCTTTTTTAGCTCAACAATATGATATGAGTAAAGTCAGTGATGAACAGCTAGCGATATTAATTGAATCTGTAAAAACTGATATTATTACGCTTCAAGATACTTGCACATTACTTGAGTTTTATTTTAAGCGACCAATAATCTCTGATAAATTAATGAATAATACAATTCTAGATTTAAGCATACAAGCAAAGCTTCATATCATATTTAATGACCTAAAAAATAGTATTACTTTTGATGCTTTCTTCAATGCAGCAAAGATTGAAGCTCAGTCTGAAAGCATACCAATGAAAGATTTCTTTTCTTTCTTTCGACTCAAGATTACAGGAAATTCTAAAGGGCTTGGAGTTGCAGAACTTGAAAAATGCTTAGGTTTTGAAGAAATTAAACAACGAGTTTGTAATTAATAATTAATTATTACTTTAAACAGTTTCATTTTCATCAATAAGTCGATTTGGTAACAACTCAAGATGAGAACTAATACCATGTTTTTCAAAACTATTCATAATAGAAATAAAAACATCTTGTAGATCTGGTGCTACAAAAAATTCAAAAATGCTTTCTGTTTTATCGTAACAACGATCAAACGCGACATGTTCTGAATAACGTAATGTAGACGTTACGATCCAACATAATTCTTTTTTTATTTTAGCTCGATAATAAAGACAATATTTCATGAATTGTACTTTTTCAAAAATTCGTTATATTTAACTAATATTTTTACTTATATAGGATAACAAAAAATAAAATTTTTTCTATTTTAGCTCATACTCACACAAAGGAAACTCGTGTCAACAAACAATTCTCATAAAATCGGTGTCGGTACTGCAACTATTGTTGGTATGAATGCTATGATTGGTGCTGGCATTTTTGGTATTACTTCATTACTTGCGTCAAAAGTTGGTGCTGCTGGTATACTTACCTATTTATTTGCATTTATAGCTGTTTGGTTCATTGCACAATCAATTGCTCGTGCAGCATATTTATGGCCAGAAGAAGGTTCTTTTTACATATATGCTCGTCAGTGGGGCGGACACAAAATGGGTCTTGCTGCAGCTGGTACTTATTTTATTGGGTTTTTATTTGCTATGACACTTCTTTGTAAAACTATTGGTGAATATCTTCATAATATTTTTCCAACTATATCTGCTCAATCACTAGGAATTATTACATTATTATCCTTAGTTATTTTAAATATGATGGGTGTTGTTCTTTCAAAAGTTGGTCAGTATATTTTAATTGGATGTACTCTTTTTCCTTTATTTGCAACGACAATACTTTGCTTTTCAAAGTTTAATATTGCAAACCTTACACCTTTTATGCCTCATGGAGTTTTCAGTATTTTTGAAGGTACACGAATTGCCATATTTGGATTATTTGGATTTGAATCGGTTACGGCACTTTTTAATGTTGTAGAAAATCCAGAAAAAAACCTTCCAAAAGCCTTACAGTATTCACTTTTTCTAGTAGGAATGATTTATTTTTTCTTCATTTTTTCAATTATTGTATCAGTACCCTTGTCCATTTTTACAGCAAATGAAAATGTTACTATTCCTCAAGCCTTGCAAATATTATTTCCTAACTATATTTTCATTTTACATCTTATTAATTTTGCAATTATTTCAGCAATGGTTGGAACTGTTCATTCAATGATTTGGGCTGGTAGTGAATTATTATTTTCATTTGGAAAAATAACACGATCGCAACATATACAAAAACTTTTCAAAAAAAATATCATTACACAACGAACAGCTGTATTAATTTGTGGTTTAATCATACTTTCTTTTTTCAATGTAATTCATAATAAAGATTTATTTTTCACACTCACTAATATTGGACTCATATTTACCTACTCAACTGCCATGATATCTCTTTTATTTCAGCCTGCTGAATGGAAATCTGGACAAAACATTAAAACTATACTTGGCTTAGTGACGGCATCTATAATTTTCATGGTATCAATACACAAACTTATACATGCAATAATTATTTAAATTACGTAAAAAAATAATAATAAGAAGCATATTAACAAGAGATGCTCCTTTGTAGAAATAGGAAGAGAATAATGATATTTAAAAACAATAGGCTATTTTATAGTGCATTCCTTTTATGCCTACCATCGTTCTTATCAGCAGATCTTACTACATTACAATCATGGGACCCTATTCCTGTTTTTAATGCTGCCAATTTAAATACACCACCTGATACACAATTTTGCACTCTTGTGAAAAAACAAATAGTTGACGATGTATCTGGGCGTCGTCGCAAATTTGGAATTAACTTTTCACCTTTTATGCAGAGAGCTGTTCGAGCACAACAAAGTCCTACTAATTTTTATGGAGACTATCCAGGCACACCAACTCCTAACCCAAATGGCGGTCCTGACATTAATGTTAAAGCACCAGGAACAGAACTTTCTGACTATCAAGGAACAGCATATTTAATGGGACTCTTTTTAGGATCTGATCAAAATGGTAATAGTATTTGGGGTGATAAAAACAGTACTGATACTGGTATTACTACCGATATTCTTTATACAAGTGTTAACAATACATTGCTAAGTCAAAATTTAAAAAATGCAATTTTAGCTCTCGATAACATTATAGATTCAACAACACCTTCTGGTAGCAATGCACTTATTTATAATTCTCCAACAAATAGTAGTGCGACATCTCCAAGTATATTATCTCAAGCTTCATTACAAGAAGATGATATCCTTTTTAGTGCTTTTTCAGTTCCCTTAACATATCAAAAATCAGGTTTGCGATGGGAACTTAATTTTGATATTAATGATAATTTTGGTTTGATTTTTAGAGGTGGAGTAGCTCAAATATCTCAAATGGCTAGTGAATCTAAAGCATTATCTCAAACCGTACCTACATCAACATCAACAGCTAATCTAAATACAACAGTTTATAGTGTATTATGTACAGTTAGTGAGGGTGTAGCAGCAGGAGGAGCCGGAAACTCACCTACTTTCCCTCAACCATTTGCTCAATCATTATTTAATGAATGGGTTGATAATAACATTGATGATCTTTTAGATCCAACCAATGGAGCTAATTATAATATTGATAGTTTCTATTTTACTGGATTAGAAGATTTACGTTTTATTTTTTTTGGACGACATTCATTTGCTATGCATCCACATGAAGATAATGACTATACTCCAATGCTACTCACTCCATACGCCCTGGTTGGTTATACTTTACCCATGTCAGGACCACAAGATTATGATAAATTATATTCATTACCTTTAGGAAACAGTGGGCACGCTTCATTTGATACTATTGCTGGTTTAACATTTGATTTTATTGATAGTGTTGAAGTTGGTTTTGAAGCTGGGGCAACAGTTTTCTTCGCAAGAGATATTGACAACATGCCCTGCCCTAACCATATTTTACAACGTGTTATTTATCCTTACAGAAGAAATTTAAATGTTGCTCCAGGATTTAACTGGCATTTCACCGCAAGTTTAAATGCTATCGACTTCATTAAAAATATAAGTTTCATTTCAAATTATAACTTTGTACAACATACACAGGATACGATTACCCCAATGGCAGGGTCAATTGGAAATGAATACTTCTTTCCTAATTATCTTGAAGATAAATCACCTTGGACATCACAAATGTTTAATGCCGCACTTGATTTCAAATTACAACCGGGAATTTATGTCAGTCTTGCATGGCAAGGAGCGCTTTCTCAAACAAATGCTTATTGCTCAAATACTATTTTAGGAAGTTTGAACTTCTTGTTTTAATGCAATCTAGACATTTATTATAAAAATGCGTAAAATTATAAAGATATTATAGATCATTGTTCTCAAATTTTTAAAGGTGGTTAATCAAAAATGTCGAAAAAACAAGCAAACGTTAAAGTTTTCGTCACAGCAAATGTTGATAAAGCTCTTCGTCAATTAAAAAAGAAAATTGAACGTGAAGGTATTGTAAGAGATATGAAACGCGTTGTATACTTTGAATCTCCAACACAAAAAAAGAGAAAACGTCTTATTCGTGCTATAAAACAAAACCTTATGAGATTAGCTACTCGTGGCGAACTTTATACTAAGCAATAATGATTAATTCATCTGCTGTTTCAGAAATCAAACGGGCTCAAAAAGAATCTCAATTGTTACGTGAAATTTCTTCGATGTTTCATTCTATCACTATGGATGATAATCGTTTATCAGGTTTATTTGTAAATCGTGTAGAGTTATCAAGCGATAAAGGCTGGTGCACGATTTACTTTTATACAAATGATGGTTATTCAAAATATGCTGAACAACTTGAAATATTAAAGCTTTACAAGCCATCAATGAGAAAAAGTTTATCTTCAGAAATAAAAGCTCGTTACGTACCAAATCTTAAGTTTGATTATGATTCAAAATTTGAAAAGCAACAAAGACTTGAGCTAGCTATGGCATTAGCCGCCCAAGATGTTCAAAAGCATGAGGATGATGAGTGATTGTAACCCTGCTCATTTTTCTTGCATGGGGATCATATCTCAACTCATTAGCTTATCGCTTACTCAACATTGATTTGTTTTTCAATACGAGATCTTTTTGTCCTTCGTGTAAAAAAAATATAGCTTGGTACGATAACATACCAGTTTTGTCTTGGTTGTTTTTACATGCACAGTGTCGTGAATGCAAACAACCAATTTCATGGCTATATCCTTTTGTTGAAATAGTAACAACAATTCTTTTATTGTTGTTATATTACAAAACATCACCTCATTATTTTGCAACCTACTTTCTATTTTTCTCAGCTCTTTTAGTCACGATCAGAACTGATTTAGATCAAATGCTCATCTCTCGATTTGTCACACTTTACATTATTCCTATTGGATACATAGCTTCCTTGTATCACTATCTCCCAATTTCATTATTAATAGCCATACTCGGTTCACTGTTTGGATATATTTTATTATGGTGTGTTAAAAAAATAAGTCTTAAATATTTTGGGCAAGAAGGAATGGGACAAGGCGATTTAGAACTGCTTGCAATGATTGGATCGTTTACCGGCCCACTTGGATGCTGGGTAGCCTTAACAGTAGGATCATGCATTGGATCATTAATCCACATTTTTATTATCATAATCACAAAACAACAAACAAAAAAAATTGCATTTGGACCTTATCTATCAATTGGTGCAATGATTTACGTTCTGTATCAAGAACAATTTATTCTTTATTACTTACTTTAATCAATATACAAAATCCTTAATTAATATTATGATTATGTTCACAAAAGATAATCATAAAGATTTATCGATATATTCAACAATCAAATAATAAGGTTTTTTATGAATAATAAAAAAATATTTATCATTTTTAGTTTTATTTTTTCACTCTCAAGTGACATGCATGCATCAGCAAAAAATTTGATAAAAGGAGCATTGGCGACTGCATACGTTCAATTAAATGTAATGACTGTTCAAGATTTTACAAAACTACCTCAACCCTCAACTGAGTATAGCCAAAAAGTCATAGTAACTGCACACAACACTTACAACTCTTTACTAAAAATAGCATCTGAACTACAAAATTATATAAATGAAGTTCTTGCAAAAAATGAAGCTAATGCCGATGCTGTACTAGCAGCACATCCTGAACTATTATATCCAGAAGAAGATAAAGACAAAGATAATTTATAACAGTAAAATTCAATAAAAAAGGTCAATTACTCATCATAGTAATTGACCTTTTTTTATCTATATTTTTTTATTAATGCATAATCATAATAGTTCCATCTTTACAATAACCACCCTGACTAACAGAGCTTTTAACATAAGGGATAATTCCCTTATTTTTCTTTTGCTCAATTGTAATATCAATAGATAAACGAGCAAAAATACCTTCTGAAAAATCAATCATGCAAAGATGATGATTTCTATTATTTTCAATCTTAGTGAGTGCTATATTTAAAAGATATCCAAAAACTTCTACATGATTATGAATCAAAGAAATATCACCACATACCCAATCTTCAAACCAACTATCAAAACCCTTCTTATACTTTTGACCACTCGTTTTTTTCCATGCATCAAAAGCTAATCTTGCCTTACTTCGATTAAACTTACCTGCAGCATCTAGAAATGAATAATAAGTGTCAGTTTTTTTATCAAAATAAGCTGTCGGCTGTAATAACAGTCCTGGTTTTTCATAACCTAACAAAAATAAATTTTGATATGTACTAAAAGGCTTTATCTCAACAACTTTACCCAAATTAAAATCTGAGCAGTCAGACATATCACTATGACCAGTCACTTGAAATAAAAAAGCACTGTTATTAGTAATAGACTGAATCATAGGTTGAGCATTAAGACCAAGGCAACTAAACAATAGTGTAATTCGTATGATATGTAACTTCATAACATCTTCCCCCTGTTATATTATGAACTATGTATTAACTTTCTCCATGTATAATATTTTACAGAGTGATGATATTTAAATCAATGATTTCCGTTTTAAATTCAGATTGAATCCAATTTCACGGCGCCCTGACGAAGAATTTGTAATACACCTGTAGAAAAATCAATTATTGTTGAAGCCTGTTCGTTATATGAAACATGATGATCACCACAAACCATGTCAACCTTTTCTTTTATCAATGGATGTACATCTGCAATTTTAGTTGCGACAACTTCACCTGAAATATTAGCGCTTGTCGAAAACAAACTATCAACATGTTCCAATATTTGTTGCAATGTTTCATGTTGAGGAACCCTAATTGCAATAGTTCCATCTTGTCCCTGAAGCCAATCAGGTAAAATTGTCTTTGCTTTAAAAATAATTGTTAATGGTCCTGGCCAATAAGTTGTTATAATTTTTTTCATAGTTGAATCTAAATCTTGATCAATATAGTCATAAAGCAAATGAGCCGATGACAATAAAATAATATATGGTTTAATATCTCGTTGCTTTATTAAATCTAATTTATTCTTTGATTTTTCTGACAATTGGGCAAACAAACCAAGCACTGTATCTGATGGCGATAACATGACTCCATCAGACTGTAAACCTTCTATAACAATCTGTAGTTCTTTTTTTTCTTTAAACAAAAACATATACTAATCCTTTCAGTTTGAATTTATTGGTGCTGATACATATATACAAGATTTATAATTTGACATTTTTATAGTATACACTATAATTTTTTTTAGTAAGATATTCATATATAATTTTTTAAAAATGTCACCTTTAAAGTCATATTTTGTTCTAATCTGGAGAAGTTATGGTTCAAGTTGATACAAAAATCCAAAACAAAAAAAACCCTCTTATTGTTTCTAATCTTACTTACAATGAAATTGTATCATTTTTAGATAATAATTGGAGAGAAACAACAAGTCTTGTTGCTATACATCAACTCGATGAAAACTTTGGATTTATATCTAAACAAATAGATACTGCAGTTATTTCAGGTACAAGTGGTAAAAGTACTACAATTCATTTTGCATGCAAACTATTTCAAGAAGAAGGATTGAAAGCTGGAGCTTTTTTTGCTCCTCACGTAACTTTATATAATGAACGTTTTTCTATTAACAATGAACACATTTCAAATAAAACATTCACTGCGATCGCTAACCAAGTCATTCAGGTTGCTCAAGATCAAAAAATAGTTGCGAACACCAAAGATATTTTAACAATGATGGCACTTATTTTTTTCAAAGAAAATAATGTTGATTTAGCAATTCTTGAAAATACAGGCACCTACACTTTGGATCCTGTTATGTATTGCAATGTTAAAATTGCAGCTATAACAAGAGTTGTAGCAAATACAAGTCATGATGATACTCATGCTGCACTCACCAATATCATGCAAATGATGACGGTCAATACACATTTTGTATCTGCTGATCAAAATAAACTTAATCTTCAAATAATGCATCAGTTAACAGAAAACAAAGGTAGTAATTGGTTAATGCCAATACGGAAAATAGCTCCTTTACAATATCCATTTGAGCAACTGCATGGTCGATGCGCTGCACTTGCTGAAAGAATAGCTCATATTTATATTGATAGCATTACCAACAAAAGTAATGACTCAACAGACCCTCAAAGCCTTTTAAATAAGCCTAAAGGTTTGCGTGGTAGACCAACACTTGAAGCAAAAAAAGCTTCTGAAATGAATCCAAAGCGTACGCTAGAACAATTTTGGAGTGAAACTGCAACAACATTACCATCTCATTTTGAATTGATCAAAACTCAAGATTCAACAATTTTAGTTGATAATGCAGATAGCTTAGATTCTTTAAGTAATTTATTCCTTGGAATTAGACTTTTAACATACAAACAAGATTACAAAGAAATTTCAATGATCATTGCTTGTCATGAAAATCAATTCGAAGACGAAGAATTTATTAAACAAGCTCGATACTTTTTCAAAAAATCATCGGGGTCTATATCTTTTTGTCCAACGGTCTCAACAACAATTGGTGAAAAAACAAAAAAAAGTTGGGATGTTCAAAAAATTACTGATGCTGCAAAAACTGTTAAAATAAAAGCAAAAGCTTATAAAAACTTTGCAGAAGCATTTGATGTCATTACATCTGTTAAAAACAATGAGAACTTAATTGTTATCACTGGTAGCCAATCAATTATTTCAGAATATAAAAACTACAAAGTAACAATAGTAGAATAATGCTACAGTATATTTGTATAAGCATTTTAGGTGGTACACTCTTTGGATTTTCTCTGATATATGCAGAGAAAATCCTTTTTTTATCTAAAAATCCAAAACTGATTTTAATTTTATCAACCATACGATTAATTGTAATTTCAATTTTCTTTTATATTATGTTGAAATCCACACCAATCCATCCTATAATTTTAGTAGCTTCATTTTTAATAGCATACTGGTTGATTATTTTAAAATTTAAAGAGCTTCTTCATGGGAAACGATAATATTCTAACAGGTCATCAATGGCAACCATTATTACAATATGGATTTGACCATCCTTTTTGGACATTAGATACAGACACACTCATTGGAACTGCTGTTGTTACAATTATTATTATTGCTCTATCTTTATATGCAAATTATGCATTAAAGGGTAAACAATCAATATCAAAGTTTATATTTTTAAAATATGTTGATGGATTTAAAGATCTTTTAAAACAAACTCTCCAAAGCACGCCTCTTAAACATCTTGCTTTCATTGGGTCTATTTTTACTTTTATTGTACTATGCAATATTATTTCAATCATTCCATACATTGAAGAACCTACAAAAGATTTAAATACCACACTTGCTCTTGGATTAATTCAATTTTTTTACGTACAAACTTATGCAATAAAACACAAAGGATTTTTTTCCTACCTTGCAGAGTTTACACAACCCTTTTTTCTTATGCTTCCATTAAATATCATTGGAACCTTAACATCAATTATATCGCTATCATTCAGACTTTTTGGAAACATTTTTGGAGGATATGTCATCTCTCATCTATGTCTTCAAGCTCGCGAAGCTTCCGTTATTTTACAATGCATTGGTTTATTCACTGGTTTCAATCTTTTAATATCATTAGTATTTGGTCTCTTTGAAGGTCTCATTCAAGCCTTTGTATTTTCAATGCTAACCTTAACATATCTGTCTATGGAAATAGTATCTGATCAGGAGTCTGAATAATTATGATCATTGAAATGATGTATACAATCTCCATTGCTATTCCTGTTATTATGTCTGCTCTGGGAGCTGGCATAGGACAAGGTTTAATTGGAATGAAATCCATTGAAGCATTGCATATACAACCAAGCGCTTCAGCTGAAATTCGTAAAGTGTCCACTATAGGACTTTCTTTTACAGAAACAGCTGCAATTTTAGGTCTGGTTCTTTCAATAATGTTATATATTGATACAACTATTCCTATAAGTTTTTATGATGCTGCTCTTGGTAGAATTGGTATAAGTCTTGCAATTGGATTATCTGGATTTATTGCAGGTATTACATCATCTTGGCCTGCACAAGCAGCATGTTTATCTGTTGCAAAACAACCATTTTTCAGTAACAAGATATTACAACTTATGCTTTTAACTCAAACCGTAATATCAACTCCTAATATTTTTGGTTTTTTAATTGCACTCTTCATTAAAGCTCAAATACCTTTTGTATCAAATACAAATCAAGGACTACGACTTTTAGCTGCTGGATTATCAATTGGACTAGGAAGCATTGGGCCATGTATTGGTTTAAGTGCATTTGCAGCTGCTGCATGTACAGCAATTGGAATTAATAGAAAATCATATAGCAAAATACTTACATTTACTTTTATTAGTGAAGCAATTATTGAAACACCTGTTTTATTTTCATTTATCATATCTCTATTAATTCTCAGCATTAAAGTCAATCCTGAAGCATCAATTGTTCAGGGCATTGCTTTTATTGCTGCTGCAATTTGTATGGGTTTAAGCACAGTCGGAACAGGAATTAGCACTGGAATAACTGGGGCTGCAGCTTGTAATCAAATAGGAATAAAACCAGAAGAATATTCGACAATATCAAATATCAGTTTATTCAGTCTTGCAATGATTGATACTTGTGCTATTTATGGTTTTATTATTTCAATAATGTTAATATACTCACTTTAAAAATGGATTCATTATGATGCACAATACAATTCTTGATGCCATTGGAAACACACCATTAGTAAAAATAAATTTAGAAACTCCTTGCACTATTTATGCAAAACTAGAATATCTTAATCCTGGTGGAAGTGTTAAAGATCGATCATCTTTATATATGATTGAAGAAGCAGAACAACTTGGTCTTTTAAAAAAAGGTGGAACAATCATTGATGCTTCATCTGGAAATCAAGGTATTGCAACAGCAATGATTGGTGCGGTCAAAGGCTATAAAGTCATTATTACTGTTGCTGAAAAAATAAGCAAAGAAAAACTAGAAACATTAAAAGCCTATGGTGCTGAAGTAGTTATATGCCCAGTAACCAATTTTTTAGAAGATTCAAATAGTTATCATTCACAAGCTGTACGTATTCACAAATCAATACCAAATTCGTTCATGCCAAATCAATATTTCAATCTTTCAAATGCAATGGCACACTATAAATCTCTTGGACCAGAGATCTGGAGACAAACTGCAGGCAAAGTTACTCACTTTATTGCAGCAGCAGGTACAGGTGGAACAATTAGTGGTGCTGGAAGATTTTTAAAAGAACAAAATCCTGCAATCACAATAGTTGCTGTTGATTCTAATAATTCTTATCGTACAACAAAAGGCAACCCAAAACCTTATGAAATTGAAGGAATGGGAGTCGATTTTGATTCACCAGTTTTAAATTATGATGTTATCGATAAATTTCTTGAAGCTCCAGATGTTGAATCGATTGCTATGCTTAAAAATTTAGCGCAAAACAAAGGTATACTGGCAGGACCAAGTAGTGGTGCAGTTGCTTATGCTGCTCAAGAATATTGCAAGCAACTTAAACCAACTGATATTGCTGTTATAATTATGGGTGATTCAGGTCGAGCATATTTAACGAAAAGTTTTTATACAGCTCCGACAGTAAACAACAATGTAAGTAAACCAAAAACTGTACATACAGAACTGTAATTAATTAAAAAGGGGCTATTTTCATAGCCCCTTTTTTTATGTATTTTTGATATAACAAGAAAGTTACATTATGAAAAAAATATTAATCATCTTATTGATTACCGGATTGGTACACAAAATACAATGTTCATATAAATCTGACAATGACCTCGAGCAATCAAGAGATGACTTACAACAACAGTTAATCCTAGACTTAGAATATCAACACATATCAAGTGAGGGTGTATTGTTAGATATAGACCAAGATACTTTAATGGATAATTTTTATAGAGCTGATCATATATTACAGGAACTACAATTAGAAAATCTTTCACGTAGACTATTTGCAGAAACAGATATGAATACAACATCACTCATTCAAAGAGATCGACAAATAATAGCTTTAATGAATAATGGTTTAAGTATATATCAAGCTGAAGATGCTATTAACAAAAATCTCAACCTTGAACAAGCTCTATCAGCAGCACATCGCAACACACTTCAAACAGTTGACAGCCTAGCGCGGGCACTTTCTGTTTTTGATGAAAACAGCATACAAGATTTTAGACAACGCGAGGAAAAGCATAGCACAGAATTACGCCAAACCGTTATTTTTTTCGATGCTGGATTAAAGTTATCGCAAGCTCGATTAGCTGCTCAAGATGATTTGACAGTAGATGAAGCTTGGTTAATGAAAAGAATGTTAGCGGAACGTAATGGAATCAATGGTAACAATGATGGTTACAAAGAAGTTATTGCTCAAATAAAAAATGAAAGATGATTTTTTTAGTATAAAAAATCAAATAGATACGAGCGAAAAGATAGATTTGAATATTATAATGTTTTGATCTGTTTTTTTCGCTTCAAATTCGATGATAGATAAACCATATTATCACGAACACAATGAACCAATTCTCCAACCTTAGGAACTTTAAGAACTTTATTAGAGCATAAGGCCTTATTCTTAACCCACCAAGCTTTAATGCGCAATAACGGTTCTTTAAATCTATCCATACCAAGATGAAACGTTCCCCAATGCATAGGAACAAACCAACGAGCATTTAATTCTAAAAAAGCATCTCCAGCTTCTTCTGCATTTATATGCACATCTTGCATAGATTCATTTGGCTCATTTGGTCCAATGGGCATAAGAGCAACATCAATTTTTTTAAACATATTACCAATAATAGCAAAATGTTTGCTCCAGCCAGTATCTCCAGCAAAATACACCTTAAAGCCGTCGAATTCAATCATCCAACTACCCCACAACGAAACGTTTTTATCAAAAATTCCTTTTTGTGACCAATGATTTGCAGGTAAAAATGTAAACACGAGATCATTCTGCTTAAACGTATCCCACCACATATATTCAGCAGCCCCAACAAATCCATTTGCATCAAACCATGGTTTATCGCCCATAGGAGTGAGCACTTTTACCAAAGGATTATATCGCTTAATATCAAGCAAACTATGAGTATCCATGTGATCAGGATGATTATGAGACAATATAACATAATCAATTGGAGGTAAATCTTTAGTAGGTATTTTATGAGGCAGTATTCGTGAAAAAATAAAATACATATTCCCAAAAATAGGATCTGTTAAAATATTTTTATCACCAATCTGAATAAGAAATGTTGAATGACCCAACCAAGTAAATATTGGCTCTTTAGAACGTTGAGGATATGATGGCGTAACCACCCAATCGGCTACTTCTTTTCCGATAGGATAAAAAATGTCTAAAAATAATGTTTTCAAAAACAGTGCTACGGTTACAAAAAACCAACGAGGGCGCTCTTGCCCAGGTTGATAAAATCGTCCATTTTTTCTTTGTGGATAAAATCGCTTCATCGAACCCTTTGATACGCTTAAAAAAATACCCCTATCCAGACTTTAATATCATAGATAAGGGAAATGGAGGTTACATTTACATTCTTTTATTACAAATTTATTATATAGAGTTCACGATTTGAAAACTGATGAAAGTAAAAAATATACTTTTTTTGTGAAATTATTATTTTCAAAAATGTTAATCTATAGTAAGTATACTATGATTTCACAAAAAATCAAACGAAGATAACTACTTAGATTCTTCATATTTAATAACAAAAACAGGACATTCTTTGACTGATTCTTTAATTAATAAGTCATTTTTTTGCATATCAAAATCTTGTTTAATATGTGAAACATCTGTCACTTCAAATACTTTTGGTGCAATAAATTCACACATTCCACAGGTAATACAACCCGGATCAATCCATAGTTTTTTCACATTTAGCCTCATAATATCTTTATATATTCTTAATAATACTGTTAGAAACAGACAAAAGCAAGATTGCCTAGCACGACTACACTCGCATATTTTTATTCTTTAACAGCATTACATCTGATGCAAATAAATATTTTAATGGGTCAACTCGATTTCCATCTTTATAAATTTCAAAATGTAAATGCGATGGATCACTCTTTCTATTTTTACTAATTACATTTCCTGTTGCACCAACAGTCCCAATTTTTTGACCTCTTTTAACTTTGTGACCTATTGAAGTATGAACAGAATGAAGATGAGCATAACGAGTTTTACAACCAAGATCAGGGTGATTAACAAGAATCATATTCCCGTAACCATAGGCCTCATTACTTTTTTCAATTTTTTCTACATAGCCATCTGCAACAGCAAAAACATGTGTACCTTTTGTAGCTGCAAGATCAACACCGTGATGAAAACCTGCTCCACGCTTACCATACAACGAACTAATCCAACATTGACAAACTTGAACAGGCCATGAAAGAATCATTTTTTCTTTCATGAAAGATACAAGTAAACCCTGAGAAACATATCTGTTTTTTTGATATTCAATCGATTTATCTGCTATACATAATTTTTCAGCAGATAACGATGAAATAAATACGATGCCAAAAAAGCTTAACAATAAGCTCATATTTAATATTTTCATCTTACCCCCCTGCATATGAATCAACTTCACTTATTCTTAATCATAATAACACAAAGAGAAAGTAACATTCAATGCAAATAAAAATAAATATTTCAGAGTGAAAACTTATGGGTAGGTATACGAATGAAAAAAAGATGTCTTTTATAATAAATAACCATGTCGAAAGAAGCCTTTTCGTTATATAAAAAAGCTTCTTGCGACATAAAATAATTTATTCTAAATGTGATTGTTTATAAAGTAAAAGCATAAGAGCAATCATTACAATCATCGCACAAACAGCATGAAATTGGGATCCAATATATGATGGATACAATAGTTCAGGTACAAGAATATCAAAAATAACAATAGTACCTACAATCATTGGTAATAAAGTCATATCATACTGCAATATCAACCAGTAAATACCATAAACAATTAATCCAATAATAAAGCCACGGAGGGCTCCGAATGAAATGGATTCACTACTTCGTAATGCTTCAAACGATAAACAAAATAAAATAGTAGCTATAACTTGCATCCAAGGTTTATGTAAACATCTATCTCGCAATGTTTTTATTACCAAGAACATTGATATTATTAACGATAGTAGTAAACAAAAAGATTTGATAGTTGCTCCACACAATCCAATAATTGGTGACCAACCTCCAGTAACTATAAAATTACCTGATTGTGGTGCTAATAACAGTTCATAATAATTAACACCAGAAATAACCCCACTTACCAATAAACTTATAGCTATGGATAATAAAATAGATTGTAAATATCGTAAAGAGCGACCCTTAATAAAACCAACTGCTGCTATCGATAAAAAAAGTGAACAGAAAAATAGTTGCCAAGTACCTTGTAAAATAATTTGCAATACTCTGTGTCCATACTGATCATAAAAAGGCTCGGCCGTATTAAAAGTTCCAATTTGCATGCAAAAACTATTAATACTGACTATGGTTACAAGTGCAAACATAAACAAACTCTTATGCAGCATGATTTGAGCGCCGTATACAGATTTTAATAATTTTTGAATGCCAAGAATAGAGCCTAACACAATCAACAGAATCATTAAAAAATAAAGGCTTAACTTGATCATTTGCATGTTCATTAATTTTGATTTGTCTGATCGAGTCCATTCCTCTGGAGTATGTATGGTACGTGAATATTTCGTAACGACATCTCCAGAAACAATTAATTGAATACGAGCCTGCCCTTGTTGATCAAAATCAAAAGATTTTAAATCCTGCACAACAATCGTCCAATTACGTCTATGTTCTAACTTATCACTCACAATAGATATGAGTGATATTTGATTGAGTGAAAGATTAAATTTATTTTCAATATATCCATAAGCAATGTTTAAAGCATCCTCTTGGGAAATATCAGCACCTTGATAATATTCAGGTAATTTGTGTTCTAATTCCACAACTCTTGGTGAAATATCTTCTGGATCTATCGTGCCACATCGACAACAATTCGAAACAACCACTTTAAATTCTTCGCCCCTATCTTCAACTGGACGTTGAAACTGAACAAAACGAATTATCCATGATACACCCTGTATGTATGATCCTTGCATCTTTTGATACATATCTTTGCCATACATTTGCCAAATAAACCTACTTGATAAACTATTGGCATCATCTTTAATAGTAACAATCGGTTCCCAATTTTTGGCAACATCTACGCCATACTCTTTTTCAATAGCAGATATCGCACATTGAATAGCATCTGTTTTGGTAACTAATAAAGGCCCTGTATCTGAACAAAATCTATGAGTCAATAAAAACAACCCAAAACCAATACAACCAAGAAGTGATACAATAATTACATTTCGTCGTGGAATCATAGTACCAATTTTACGTGGCACAATTGAAATTGGAGTATATTCTTTTTCCACAGAATCCTGATTAAAATATTCTATTGATAAGGGATATAATTTTTTATTATATATAAAAATAGTAAGCACAATCCAAAAAGGAAGTCCGATCATACATATCACAAGAGCTTTAGACCAGAATAAATTTGAAGAAAAAACTGGCAAAGCAAAAAGAATAGCATCGTAAACAAAATGAGATATAACACCAGGGGTAAGTCCAAATTTGCAATATAAAAATCCAAATGTGAATGATGGAACAATTAATTCAATTAAACGAGCAAAAAACGGTTGGTTTGGATAATTTGCATGACAAGCTCCAAAAATTAATGCCTGTAACATAAAAAATGCTGCAAACCACCATTTTTTATTTTTATTTTTTTGAATGAGCACAGATATCATTGCAATAGGTAGTGCGCGAAATAAAATTTCTTCACCAAATCCTGCACGCAAAGATATACTAATTGGACCAAACCATGGAAGAAACGAGGCTAGTACATTTGGATCAGACAAGCTCGATGATGGTGACCACCAAGAAAAAAATGTTTCTGATATGTATGTAAATAAAATTACATATCCAAATTCAAATGAAGTCCACAAATAACCAATAGAAACCTGTTTGAATAATTCAGCTGAACTTAGCATAGGCCATGTAAGTAATTTAAAAAATTGTACATGTTTTTTACATATTGCTCTACCGGCTGCTTCAGCAACTACCAATCCTAAAAAAATAACAGCTAACAAAACACAAAAATTTAAAAAGCACTCAAAGAGTTTAATCATAACAAAAGTAGTTGAAGATTGAATTGTATTATATGAATTCCACCATAAAAGATAATTATTCAAATCACTTAAAAACTCAAGTCCTGCTACAAATAATGCTGCTATAAATGCGGGTTTAACCAAAAGATAATGACGTCGATAAAAATAAAACAAACCAAATAAACAAAAAATTAACAGGTATAATATTCTAAATAAAAAACTACCAAAAAATGCTAATAAATTATTAGCAGAACGCATTTCTTTATAACGACGCTTAAAACTTTCAGGAACTTTAACAAATGGTTCAATCTTGGTTAATTCATTTCCAGAAACAACAACCTGAAGGCGATATAAACCCTTGCCAATAGATTTATCAGTTCGTTCGTATACAAAAGCATGATCAATGCGACCACTATCTTGTTTCTCTGAATCATATTCCACAAGGTCATAATTCACAAAACAGGAAGACCATTTATTGATGTTGTTTTCAACAATTACCAAAGCTTCATCTTTTGACAAAGACTGTCCTTGAGCATTTTCTGATAATTTTTTAAAGAATCCAATTCTATTTCCATCTGGTGACAATAGAACACGCATTTCGACAACTTCTTTTTCTTTAAAAAATCTTACTTTCCACTGATATGGATAATATGTATCCGATTGAAACATTTCAACAAAAGCTTGTTTACCTCCACCCTCAAGTTCTACAAAACTCTGTAAATCATCATGAGAATCAAATTCTACAGATGTTTGATAACCAGTTAAATCCCAATCCAACTCCGATGCTACTGCCACAGACTTATCAATTACCTGTTGTCTATCTGCTTTAATAGAAAGCTGAACAATTGGAGCTACTTTATCAAAATATTTATATGATAAAGCTGCAGCCATTACAGATAATAGTACAAATGAAAACCAGCATAAATATTGTTTTTTCATAATCATTTACAAACCTTTTTAATAAAAATAATATTTGATTATGCTAACAAATCTATGAATCATTTCAATCTATTCTCTTAGAGAGATTTTAATACAAAAAAAGAGCCGATTAAAAAATCGACTCTTTTCATAAAATTTTAAAATATAATTCGTTAATTATGGTCGATCATCCTTGATGCCATAAATTGTTGATGGAAATTTAACAAAACCTAATCGCCTTAACTGTTCAGTACAATGATTTTGCATTTCATCAGTAATATTCGCTATTAAAACATTTTCATCACCAGTTTTAAGCTTAGTGCTCGATGCAGATTGTGTCATATTATTAAATTGAGCTAATGAAAGTTTTACAAAATCACGAGGATCAGTTGTTTTTTCTAACCGGCCTCTTTGATCAAGTTGAGAAAACCTTGCAACAGCATGATCTGTTCCACCAGTTAGATCATTTCCATTGATCCACAAAACCGGAAATACTGTTTCAAAAGCAAAACCTTTTTGATAACTACCAACTAAATCTTTACCCAAAACTTGGCTTAATCTAAAATCTTTTTTTGATGGATTTTTGCCAACAGTTACTGCTTTTTCCACAGAATGACTAACCATATCATCATCAAAGCCATAACCTAATGTTTTTGGGCAATCTCCATCAACAAGAGCTCCAATATTTCGATTAGATCTATCAGTCATGACATATTGACCCGATTGTAAAAAACCAGCATTAAAAGCACGTTCTACGTTGTGACCTCCATGAAAAATTCTGTCTCCACTCCTTGCAACTATCAATTGACCATCTTGGATATGACTTCTATTAATTGGAGCATGTTTACGAAGTAGTGGAGTTGGAGCTTTTGCTGCAGCTTGATCACGTATTTTTTCAAATGTTGATCTTTTACTTGGTGAGGCAGTATTGATGTGATGAGTCATAGACTCTACAACTAAACCTGCTGCTGCTGCAAATGTTTTCTGCGGGGTTGGCTCTATTGAAGCCATTGCTGGTATAATTTTATCACGCGATGGAGTTCCACCGTCTAAATGCATTGCTACTTCTGTAAGTTTTGCTTGATTCTTATCACTTATACCTTGAAACTTTCTTTTTAAAGCATTTTCTTTTTGAGGAGATTGCATTGCCGCAACAGCTAAAGCATTATCCATGCGACCATTATAATGTTCTTGATATTCAGGATATTGTTTATATCTATGTTCATCACGAGACACCCCAGCGTCAAGCTGAATGCATGTTGCTGCAGAACTAGATGATGAAGCAAACAAAGCATCTAAACCAAAATTATCATCCATTGGACCACTACCATCCATTGATTGAATAGTAAACGTATATAATCCAATAGCAAATAAAAACATCATTTTATTTTTAAGCATAATTAAACCCAAGTAATAAAAAATACAAATAAGATCTGTATGTAATATATTACACCAATACAAATGAGAACTCAACAGCCGCAAACATTTCTATTAGAGTATTAACGCTGGGTTTGATATTAAAAACATATCAAATGAAAAAAGTGCCAATTATCGAAATTAACCCCTCTTTGAACTTGATGAAAAATGATTATGCTTTGCGATTATCTAAAATTCCAAAAATTGGAACTGGAAAACGACTTCCCTTTAATTTATGATAAAAATAATAATTCAATTCAGTTGTAATATTTACTACGCGAACTAAAGGATCAATAGTTTTAAATGATTGACTGCGACTACTTTTCATCATATTATGAAAATCCTGCTTACCTATCATAAAACTCGTTCCACCAGATTGAGGCACTGAACCATCATCAAGATTGACCATTCTACCTACATAAATTTGCTTATTTTTATCTACTAAATTTCCATTAACAACCATTACCGGAAACAATGATTGATAAATAAAAGGATTTCCTGGTTTTTGATAAGTACCAATAAAACTATTATCTAGCGGCATTTCATTAATTTTAAAAGTTGCACTTGATGGATCTTGCGCAATAAATGTACCATTTTGCATGAAATTCATTAAAAAATCTTCATCAAAATCTGATCTAATCGTTTTTGCAATACCTGCAATAGAAACTCCAACAGTTTTGTTATCTTGACCTACAAAAACATATTCATTTGGTTGAATCAACTGACTTTGCAATGCTTTTTGCATATTGTGACCACCACCAACATCTTTTATGGTTCCATTTTTATTATATTGAATGCGTGGTGTCATTGCATGGTCTATTATAGCAACAGCATACTCTTTGACTTCATCTGGAGACATATGCTCAGCCATTTTAGAAAAAAACGGTGCTAATTCAGCATTTTTATGAAAAGTATTTAATAATTCTTTTTGTTGAGTAGCTCGCACATCTTGATCAAATGGTCCACCAACTATTGTATCTACCACCGATTTAGCTACTATTTTTTTTGATCCTCCTGGACTATCCACCATTGTATCAAAATCTGATACAAGATCAGATCTATCCTGTCTGCTGATTGGAGTTAATCGACCACTTGATGTTTTTCGTGCTATTGGCGTTGATATTTGGCTTTCAGGAAATTGTGCAACAGGTGAAAATGTAACAGACCGTCTTGATGACATTGAAGATAAACTATTACTTGAATCTGTAGATGGTATGCTACCTGCTGAAGTTGGTGTATTGGATGCTGATGCTGCTGATTGTGACTTTTTCACTGGAGTTGTAAATGAATTTACAGATACAAAATTCTGAGCTGACGGTGAAAATTGAAATGCTGACGTAGATGAGCTACCTGTTACACCTGCACCTGCAGTCGAAGAACGCGTTGATTTTATTGAAGCAATCGATGAAGACTGAGGAGTTTCTGGTGAAGAAACTGAATCTGAAATTGTGCTTACTAATGATGTATCTGCAGCTAAATTTGAATATGGTGTATTCCCCGATGATTTCATAGAATTACGACTTACTGAACTTAATGAATATGGAGTTGTGTTTTCTGTTGATGCACTTTGTCTATATTTATCTAATCTATTTTGAATTTTTATAGCAGCTACACGATTAGGAGTTGTTATGTCAAGCGCTTGAAGATCATCTACAGTTAAATCATCTGTAGACTGCGCCACCGATGACAGATAGTTAAAACCCCCTGGTTGCTTGCCTGAACCCTTTGAATGATCTTCACTGGGTACAACAAATTGAAATATCCCTACATACAAAACAATGAGTATTATTTTTTTATTCTTAATCATCTCACCCCCATTAAAAATCAAATAGTAATATAGATTGCATGTTAAAACATTCAATAGTCTTTTTTCAAGATTTACAAAAAACCCTAATAGAGTAAAAGCTTTATTAAGAGCGACAGATGAATGTATTAAAGATTGAAAATATAAAACAATTCGTAAAAATATAAAAACGTTTCATTTTTTTTAAAAATCAATCAAACTTAAGACAGTTATTATCAAAGGACTGGTTTATGAAAAATGTTAAAAACATTCTCGATTCACTTTTACAACCAACTATTCACCATGAAAGTTGGAAAATCAATTTAATCAAAAATTGGCCTACAATCATTGGATCAATGCACGATAAAGTTTCATTACACAAAATACAATCAACTAATATTGTATTAGGTGTTCACGATTCAAGTTGGATGCAAGAGTTATACCTACTTTCAAAACTTATTTTAAAAAAAATAAATAAAAATTTAGAAGAACCAAGAATTTTAACATTACGATTTCAATGTATAGAAAAAAAAGTACGTACCATCAAAGCAAAACCTAAATCAGTTTTCATACCAAAAAAAATAACTTTAAAACCTCAAGAAAATTTAGCTTTAAAGAATATTAATGATCCTCAATTGTCTGATGCTTTACAAGGATTTTTACAACGATGTCTACAATAACCAACACCCTACTCATTTTATGTTTTGTTGCTGGAAAATCTGGTGGACATTTACTTCCATGCATTACACAAGCAGAAAAAATCATACAAGAAAACAAGTCCAGTCAAATGTATCTATTTTCATCTGGCACAGATCTTGAAAACAAGATTATGAGCAAACATAAAAAAATAGAAAACTATGTTCCATCACAACTTAATAGCATTCCATATACAAAACCGTGGCTATTCCCTGTATTTATTTATGAGTGTTTCAATTATTTTATACATGCAATGTATAAACTTTCACAAATAAATCCTGCAAAAATTATTAGCTTTGGTGGATTTAACTCTGTTCCAGTTTGTCTGGCTGGAAAATTACTGAGAATACCTTTTGAATTATATGAACTCAATGTTGAACCAGGGCAATCAATTAAATTTTTATCTCACTTCACCGATACTGTTCATATTTGCTTTACACAAACAGCTGATTATTTTCCACACAAAAAATGCATACATGCGCCCTACCCAGTACGATTCACCGAACGTGATAAAATTTACAATAAAGATACATTATTAAAAGAATGGAAGCTTGATCCAACTCGAAAAACAATATTAATTCTTGGCGGTTCACAAGGATCAATTTTTATTAATCATGCGATTAAAGAATGTTTAGAAACTGATAAATCACTCGCAAATACAGTGCAAGTTATTCATCAAATTGGTATATACGATCAAGATAATTATAAAGAATTTTACGAAAAGCATAAAATTTCTGCTGTTATTTTTACCTACAACGAACAGTTGCAAAACTTTTACAATTTAGCAGATGTGATCATTTGTAGAGCTGGTGCTGGTACATTATTTGAAGTTAATTTTTTTAAAAAACCTTGTATCATTATTCCACTTCAAACAGATTTAAATGACCATCAATGTAAAAATGCTTATGCCATGGAAAAAATGTATCCGAATAAATTTTCTGTGATACTACAAAATGATGAAACGACAAGCATATTACAATCAATGTTAACAAAAATTATTTTATAATTCTGTAACAATTGGTAATACAGTTGATGTTTTTGGCATTTTATCTGGCTTCTTTTTTCCAAAATCATACACATACTGATTGGTAACAGTTGATAATTTCATTGGTGGGTATTTTAAACTTACCGGACCAGATAGCAATGATTTTAATTGAGTTGTTCCAAACTTTGTAAGAGCACCTGCATTAACAATGCTGCTGTTACCATATTTAATCAAAAATGCTTCTACTTGAGCGCTGCAATCTTTAGAATTTTTAAGATATGCAATTAACCAACCATTCATTGTTGATGTTAATATTTTTTGTACAGCAGTGCTTGAAGATCCCAATTTAGAACTATCAAGAGAGCTGGATAATAATTGCACCATATTCGCAATATTAATAATTGAAGGATTTAACACATAATAAAAATCTCCAATACCTAAACCCTTAGGTGTAAAAACATCAACTCCAACAAGGTAACCACAAATATCTTGCGCTGTATCTTCAATTACACCTCCAACAGTCATAAGGCTTCCTGTTAATGCTGTTTGTTGTTGAGCTGTCGTTAAGACTGTTTTTTCTGAATTTTGTTGAGCACTTTCAAGCTGCGATTGTATTGCTGTGTTATATTTTTCTACTTGCGGATGACCTAATGCCCCATGTACAATCTGTTCAACAAATTTCTTTGCTTTTTTGTCATCAAATGTTGCTACGTATACAAAATAAACATACTGATCTTTTTGATTAAGCAATGGACGAACAAGACTCCATGCCCCAACAGTACCCACTTCTACTTTGGATATAATCATAGAATCAGCACCCTGATACGCAACCCAAACTTGACCTGGCAAGTCTGTATATCCTTGTTTATTTTTTAGTTGTTCAACAGATTTATACCAAAAAGAACAGGGGCAAGGAGTAATATCTCTGACTCTTTCAGTAACTATCTGATCATAACATCCAGGAGATAATCCTTGTATGCAAAAATCTATACCGTCTTCATCATCAAATAATTCAATTGTATAGGTATAACCATCAAATCCATCTTTTGATAATAACAATTTTTTTAATGGATCATATTTCTTAGAGGCCTCATTGTACTCTGAAAATGACAAAGTATTAGATCGCAATGAAAACTGTGGAGTAGAGCTTGCATCATCTTTCATAGGAACATTCAATGTATTATATGAATTTTTTTCTAAAGTTACAGTATGTACAGTCGGTCCATAATTTAATGAAACTTGTAAATCTTTCGATGAATTATTATACAAAACAACTGCCGAAAGCTGTGTGCTTATTGAAACACTACCTTTAGCATCACCTGTTCCTGAAGGATTTTGAAATCCAAGCATTTCCACTTTGGGAACATAACTCACCTTCCCCTTAGAATAATGCTTGCCTGTATAAGCATGATAAAAATAAATATTAGGATCATTTGGTTTTACAGGTAATTGCGTTAAAGATTTTGAATAAATTGGATGTTTTTTTACATCAGCATCAGGAGACATAAACAGATTAAAATAATAATCAGTTTTGTCATACAAAGCTTTTGATGATAACCCAGTTGTAGCATCGGATAATGCAGACAAACTCTTTTTATCATATATTCCCTTAGAGCTTGGAAAAAAAGCTCCCATAAATGATGCTATACCTTCAAGACCGACATATAACTCAACGTTTGCATCACTAACAACATGAAAACTATAAATATAACCTGTAGGAGGAGCTCCAAAAGTCCTTCCCATATTCTTCCAAAATGCGCCTGTACTCAATGATTTTGCAAATGATGTTAAACCACTGGTTGATGTGAAAACATTATGAACAGTCGACAATAAAATCATCAAAATAATATAATTTATTTTTTTCATGTCCATACCCTTTTTTAATATTTATACACAATAGAAAAATCAATAAATTAAAGCAAGAGAGATAGTACTTCGGGGTTATTTTTGTCCTGAGAAGGAACACCATTTTTCCAATCAATCATTACTTCTTGTAAAGATGGATCGTAGTAAAACTGCTTGCTTGGCAATTTAATTTGTTTATGAAGATCAAACCAAATAGGAAATGCTGTTCGAGATCCATATATTTTAACACCCATTGATTGATTACCATCTGATCCAATATAAATTCCAGTCGTTAAATCTGGTGTTGATCCACAAAACCAGCATGTACGACAATCATTTGTGGTACCTGTTTTTCCAGCTGCATCTCCTCCAAACCAATTTTGTCCAAGAGTTTGCTTTAATCGACCAATACCAATAGTTAAAACTTTTAAAACCTGACTTGAATACTTACAATCTATAACACGTTCTTGAACAATATTATTTTTGATAATTTTAGCCCCCAATTTATCTTTAACCCATCGAATATAATGGGGCTCTGTATAAATACCATTGTTAACAAAAATATTAAATGCCGCTACAGCTTCAATTAAAGTAGCATCAAAACAGCCTAAAGCTATCGATGGGTAAGGTTTTATTTCAGAACTAATATGACATCGTTGAACAATGTTAATGAGTTTATCAATACCAATTCTTAAAAGTGTCTTAACTGCAATAATATTATTTGAATATGATAAAGCTCGTGCTAATGTAGAAACTCCAATAAATTTTTTTGTATTATTTTGAGGTGTCCAAATTTGATTACCTTGTCTAATTTCAAGAGCCTCATCGATTTCAGTATCAATCAAAGACATGCCTTGCTCTAAAGCAGCTGCATACATTAAAGGTTTAAATATTGACCCCACTTGTCTTTTTGCTTGAATTACACGATTAAACTTTGATTGTTTAAAATCAAATCCACCAACTAAAGCTTTAATTTCTCCCGTTGATGGTGTAATTGAAAGCAAACCACCATCAACCGTTGGAGATATTTTTTTCTTTAAAGCTATTACTTTTTCTTCAAATGCTTTTTCTGCTGCTTTCTGAATATCATAATTAATAGTTGTTTGAATAATTAAACCACCAGAATACAATTGCTGCTTACCAACAACCTCTTCTAAATAAATTCTAATCATCTCTTTTAAATGTGGAGCGATTGTATCAATTTCAGGCTCTGAAACCTGCAACTGAATTTGTTGAGCATCAAGATATGCTTGTTCATCAATAAAACCACGTTTATGCATTAATCGCAGCACGACGTTTCGACGATTTGAAGCTTGTACTGGAGATGCTATTGGTGAATAATAAATAGGAGATCGAACCATTCCTGCAAGCAACGCTGCTTCATCTAAAGCTAAATCTTGTACACTTTTATTCCAAAATCTTTTTGCTGCTGCCTGTACACCATAAATACCGTGTCCAAAATAAACATGGTTCAAATATGTTTCTAATATTTGATCCTTCGTAAATTGAAACTCTACAAGCAATGAAAATAATTGTTCTTTCACTTTTCTTTTAAAAGTTTTTTTTGCATCAAAAAAAAGCAATCGAACTAACTGCTGTGTAATTGTACTTGCACCTTGAACCTTTTTTCCATGATACACATTAACAACTAATGATCGTAATATTCCACGAATAGATAATCCATGATGTTCATAAAACTTATGGTCTTCAGTTGCCAAAAAAGCATTGAGTAATGATTGAGGCATTAATTCAAGTGATACAAATTTTCTACGATCAAGTTGAAATTTTCCCCATTGACGACCTTGATCATCAAGTAATATTGATGGTTGACCTGGATTATAATTTTCAAGAACAGAAAAATCAACACTACGGCTATGTACAAAAAAAACAAACGAACCAGCCATGCATGATAAAAATAAAACTCCACCAATCAATAATTTTTTTGTTATACTTTGCAAATACAAGAAATGTAACCTTTAATAAAAAATTATGTAAAAAATAAATAAATTTAATTTTTTAAAACTATGACACCATCACAAATAAAAAATACCTGTTTCGTACTTTTTTTCATCTTTATTTTCTTTGTTGAGTTAGCTTTATTTGCAATACTGCACACTCATACATTTTATCCACTTTTGTGTTTTTTCATACTACTTACTAATAAAAATTCATCAACAAGAGTTCTTGTATCTGCAATATTTTTGATATCACTTATATCATATCTTGATTACAATATTTTTGGATGGAGTCTTATTTACATCATACCGATTATAATATTAGCAAAATATTTCAATAAACAATTACATATTAAATTCATAATACCCTATGTATTACTTATAATAGGACTCATTATAAAAATAGTTTTTGAATACTATTTATTATCTATACATATATTATTTCAGCAAAATTTATACATGTTATTTTACAATACAACATTATTATTTTGTTGTATTTCAATATATAATTTTTTTAACAACAAGCTTCAATTATCTTCTGAAATCAATAATTTTTAAAGTTGTTTCATTTTACAAATTCAAGATTTCCACGATCAAGATCATAGTAAGCACCAACTAATTTAATTTTATTTTCATCAATATTTTTTGAAATAATAGCTGATTTTTGTGATAATTGATGCATCACATGATGAATATTTTCTAATGTTGCTTGCTTAACAATTTCATTTTTTTGATCTACAGAAATGTTCTCTTTTAATCTCATTTTCTTTACAACATATTCTACAGTTGGTTTAAGTTTTTCAATAATATTTTTAATGTGAATAGCACACTCATCCTCATGATCAAGTACTGCATCAACAGCTGCATGAATAGCACCACATTGCTCATGACCAAGAACTATAATAAGCGGAGCTTCAAGATATTTAATCCCAAATTCTATGCTACCTAAAACAGCATCATCAACAAGATGACCTGCATTTCTTACAATAAATAAACTAGCAACATGCAGTTGATCAAAAATCAATTCTGGTGAAACACGCGAATCAGAACAACTTAAAATAATAGCAACCGGATGTTGATTTTGCATAACAGATATACGGTCATGTCCAGACATTCCACTTTGAATGTACTTATGATTTCCCTTTAATAGCATATCTAATGCTTCGTCTGCTGTTAATTCATGCTTGGCTTGTTGAACTTTTTTTTCTGGACGTATAACTGGACAAACTGTGCATAATTTAAAGTATAAAACTGCAACTAGTACCACAAGAAAAAAACAAACAAACCATAGTATAAAACTGTAATCATGTATCATATTTTATAAATCTTCAAATAAGGTAAAATAAATTATATTGTTATTATATTGCTTTCAAAGCTAAAAAATCAATGGATTGAATATTTTATACTGTTATAAAAAATCATAGAATTGTTCTGCTTTTTTAGCGTAATCACGCTTGAATTTTTTATCAACATCATCAACTGGTAACACCCAGCAAGTTGGTCTACCATGTGGGCATGAAAAACGACTTTCAACTGTATGTAAATCTTTTAGTAATTGTTGCATCTGCTGTTCATTGAGCTTATCACCTGCTTTAATTGCTGCAGAGCAAGCCATTTTTGTATGAATTTTTTCATTTAATAAATGAGTAATTCTTGCCTCATCAGTTTCATCTATTTCGTAAATCCAACTAATAATTTGCTGAATAACACCTTGTAATAGCTGATTTTTAAGATGAATTGGTGTTGCCTGAACCATTAATTGTGTATCAGAAAAAAGTTCAACAATAATTCCATGATCACTTAAAAGATTTATATAAGGCGTTATTGCTATGATATCACGAGCTAATAATTTTATAAATTCAGGAAATATAAGTTGAATTGTGGCAATATTACAAAAATTAACCTTAAACTGTTCATATAAAATTCTTTCATGAGCTGCATGCTGATCAACAAAAACTAAATTATTATTTTTTTCAAATAAAATATAAGTTTTTTTATATTGTCCTATAATCGAAACTTCATAATGATCATCAATGATCGCACCCTGCTCAGGCTCCATAGATTTTTCTTGAGACTGTGAATCATCTTCAACTACACTTTCAAATACATGAGCCACTGATTTTGGCGGTGTAAAATAACTATTTTCATCGATATCTTTTTCATCATTATTCACTGGTTGCTGTGAAGAGACAATAGATTTTTCTTGTGGAGCTTGATGATTATAACTGTTTGTTGGTTTTTGTAAAAAATCAAATTGAGCTGGTTGTGCAAAGTTCGACTCAAAAGGTTTATGGGTTTGTTGTAACTGCTCAGAAATAGTTGTTTCAAAGGTTGCCTTAATACTACTCACCAAAAGTGTTTCAATTTTTTTAGGATACAAAAATTTAACTTCTTCTTTTTTTGGGTGAATGTTAACGTCAAGTTGATCTGCAGGTACTTGTATAAACACAACTGCTGCTGGAAATTTTTGAGGAGGTAAAAGACCTGCATAGCCACGCATAATAGCTTTGGTCACTTCTACATTTTTAATCCAACGATTATTTACAAAAATAAATATTTGATTCCGATCATAACGATAATAAGTCGCTGAAGAAATCATTCCATATACTGAGCAAACTGCTGTATCTGATTCTACTAAATTAATCATTTTATTTTGTAAATTAAAATCAAATAACTGCACTGATCTATCGATAATATTTGTAACAGGAGGGCAATTAAAATGTAATTTATCTTCATTGTATAATTGAAAATGAATTGACTTGTAATCAAAGCAAAAAGCTTGAAACATAATGATAATTGCACGCCACTCAGTTTCATCTTTTTTTAAAAACTTTTTACGTGCAGGAATATTATCAAATAAATGAGCAATTTCAATAGTTGTTCCAGTTGCATGAGACTGTAAAGATTCTTCAATGAGAGTTCCAAATTCTCAACGAAACCTCACTCCTGTATGAGCATCTTGAGTCTTGGTTGTAATCGTTACATTGCTGACAGCATTAATGCTTGCAAGCGCTTCACCGCGAAATCCAAACGTTGTAATTTGCTCAAGCTCATCCACGGAACTAATTTTACTCGTTGCATGAGTAACAACGGAAAGTTTTGCATCATCTGGTGACATACCAATACCATCATCATTAACTTTTATTAACAGTTTACCTGCTTGATGAACAGTAAGCGTAATTTTTGTTGCTTGAGCATCAATACTATTTTCGATAATCTCTTTAATAATATTAATTGGACGTTCAACAACTTCACCTGCAGCAATTTTAATTGCTTCATGTGCCGATAAAATTTTAATGGTATTAATTGAAGACATTCATATTTTTCTTTTTGATAAATTAACAAATGAGAATACTCAATAAGTTTAACCTATCTCATTTTATTTTTCTATTTTTCAAGAAAAAAGGCCTTGGAAAACCAAGGCCTTTTTTCTTGAAAAATAGATATTATTTTTTATATTTATTTCTATTTTTATGTTTATTTGTTCTAGAATTACCTTGCTTTATCGGTTGTGCTGCTTGTACATGCACAGATTCAGGAAATAAACCTGCAAGGTCTGTAGCATTTAAATTATTCAAGTCCATTAGTGTAGATACTTTAACTTCATCTTCAGATTGAGAAAAACGAGCTCTTATTTTAGCATAACGTTTTTTTCTTGCATCTTCTTCAGATAACTCAAGGCTTTTTGCCACAAACTGAGCTACAACTTGCTTTACTGTTTCTTTTTTAACAGGATCTAAAACTAATTCAGTATTATCAACTTCACCTTTAAGCATGACAGGGGCATAATTCAACTTCATCATACGATCTTCAGACAAATTTAGACCTTTTCCTGTAAGAGCATCTAAAAGTTGTTGTTTTCTTTTGTCTGCTAAAGATTTCATTGTCATAACACGTATAACATCATCCATGTTGGGTTCTTTTTTCAAAGTTAATTGTTCGTCAAGTCTAATAACTTCATCAGCAACAGTTGACCATCTATCTACTGCTTTTTGATCAGAACCGATAGCACATACTTTATCACCATAATCATTACCATAATTATCAAGTGTCCACAAACCTGTTGCTACAATTCCGCCAGTCCAAGCATCTCTTGTTGCATCATAACTTTTTTTGCGAACTAATGGTATTTCCTGAGTTAATGTTGCATCAATTCGCACTGCTTCATAACCTGGTTCAGTTGGAGGTGTTTCTGAACAAAATACATTTACAGAGAATAATAAAGCTGCATAAAGTGTTATTCGAACAATTTTCATAATATTCCTTTTTGTAGTGTTTTAAAATTTACAAGTACAGTATAAAATGTAAATGACATTGATTCAATCTTTTTATAGGAATCAATCGATAAATAGCAATTATAGCTAACTATTTACTTACTGCACTCTGCTTGTTTTCTCTAATTGATTCTAATAATTGTAAATATTTTTCAGACGATGCATAATGCTCTTTTTTTTCATGTGTTACTTCACCTTTAGCTTGCGCATGTTTATACAAATAACGAAAATTTGCTGTAGCATTACTTGCATGTTGCAATTCTTGACTTAATGCACCGTTATATTCATGATGAGCCTTTGCAATAGCGTCATCTCTTTCTTTTTTTAATTGTGGCTCTACAACGAATGCTTGATTTTCTAATATCTCTTTCACTGCTCCTTGCTGTATGATTAAATATGTTGAAGCCAAGGCTTTAGCAAGAACAAATTCTTTATCTATTTTATGTGCATTGGCCAATAATAAATGTATTTTTTCTTGCTTATCCTTTGCCAACAAATCTTTTTTTGTAAATCTTTCAGTTACAGCTTCGTTAAAACGATTCATTGGCTCACTTTGATTTTCATCGTAATCAGCTTTAAGCGTGCCTTTATCATACAATTCCATAAACGTTGCATATGCTGTTTTCCCTCCAACATGCTTTGCAATTCCATACCAACTTTTTGTAAACACTGATGAAGTTGATGCTTTACGTGAATCTTTACTTGAATCACCTTTACCCACAGATTCATCATTTTCTCCATCAACAGCCAATGAAACTGTTTGCAAATTTACTTGAGCATCTAATTTTTCAGGGGACAACACCTGCTGCTCAGAACAAAAAACAGTAGTAACTACACAAACTGATGATATTAAAAAAACATTACGCAAATTTATCATATTATTCCTTTTATTATCGACTGGTTTTATTTAAATGGCAGTATAGTATTGTATTAAAATAAATCAAAATTTATAATGACAAAAAAAGTTCATATTTTATAATAAATAGATGGAGCCTACAATTTACTTTCGATGTCTCTTCGGAATAATTGATATCAGCCGAAAAATGTTATTCAAAAAAACAAATCAAGCTTATTATCCTTATAGTTTCCAAGCCATGTAAAAATAAATACAGGATTACATAATTTTATTTAAAAAATTTAAATCAGATAGGATTTATATGTTAGCTGTTGCTTTTTTATATCTCTGCTTTACCGCCATTATGTTTTTAAATAGTTTAATTATGCTCACAAATCCTTATCCATTATTTGTTGCTGGGATGAGAATTTTGGGAGCTGGTATTATTTTATTAAGTCTATATATTTCAAAACATAAAAAATCTACATTCTACCAACTCAAACAATTGTTCTGCATTCCTTTTATGAAATACATTCTTTTTTTGTATGTTATTTCAGCTTCAGGTTTTTCTTATGGAATTCAATATATTGACCCTGTTAAAGCTTGTTTTATATTCGTACTATCACCATTTATAACAGCATTAATGTTATTTCTTTTGTATGATGAAAAATTAACAAAAGTAAAATTTTTTGGATTAACAATTGGATTTTTAGCAGTCATACCAATTATTTTAGAATCGAATCATGGAAATTTAAGTCAACTTCCATGGCATCTGTCTTTATTAGGATATTTCATATTCATTTGCGCAATTATATCATTTTCTTACGGATGGATTGTACAAAAAGAACTACTTAAAGTAGTTCATATTTCTTCATCTTTATTAACAAGTATTGGCTTAATTGTAGGTGGGACTATAATTTTATTAATTTTTTCAGCATCAAATTACCATGGTGTTACTATAAAATTAACCGAAACTTTTTGGTGGTTATTACTTGTTTTTAACATCTTAACAGCGATTTCTTATAACCTCTATTCCTCATTACTCAAACAATACAGCGCGACATTTGTTTCATTTGCAAGTTTCTTAGAACCAGCATTTGGCATGATATATGCATTTATTTTTTTAGGAAATGCGATCTCACGAACATCATTATGTGCACTTGTAGCACTTGGCTTTGGATTATATTTATTTTATAGAGAAGAGCTTAACTCATCGCAATTATTATTATAAATTATAACTCATCGTCATCAAACATCATATCACTTGCATTTGGTACCAATAAAGATTTCATTGAATTACTAACTGCAAGATCAAATGGAACTTTATGATTTTTATCCTGTATATACTTATTAGCTCCGGCATCACTAAGTAATCGGACTATTTCATCGCCTAAATTCCAATACGCAGCTAAATGTAGTGGAGTCTGTTGATCATTATCTTGCTGGTCAATACATACATTCGTCGTTAAAAGCAATTCTACACAATGTACAGCTGACATTTGTGCCGCATAATGTAACAGATTTCTTCCCTTATTGTTTTTAAAATTAAAATCATACCCATCCTTTTTTAAATCTTCTATAATTTCGTAATTATTGTAAGCGCTCTCAATATCCCTTTTTGTAAATTCAAATGTGTGTAATAGAGAAGCAATTGAATGCACACTCTTTTCTGATGCACACACTATGCCTGACAAATAAATAACAGCAATACCAAGCAAAACAATTTTATTTTTTTAAAAAAACTGCAACATAGTAAATTCTTTCTAGTTTCATAATTCACAAAAATATTATTATTTATTGAGCTAAGAAACCTTTAAATCGGTGTTCTTTTTTCTGTAAATTAACAACTTTATTTTTATATTTTCTTTCTTTTTTATTATTTTTATCTTTTTTAATATCTTTAAATTCTTGTACTTTCAACTTATTCAATTGATCATATTCATATTGGGCAATTGCAATAGCATCATACATTTTTCTATTATATAACTCTAGATTATAATCTACTGGCTCATATTGCAATGCATTGACCTTTAATTCATCTAAAACTTTTTTAGTTAAAAAAGGTCTTTCTTCAATTTTTGTTAGTTTTACTAATCTTTTAAAATTATAAATTTCCATTACTTCTTTGTATGGTAAAATTTTAACTACAATATCGCGTGATATCTCTGGATTTTTTTCAAGATCCTTAACAATAATTGGTAAAAAATTAATAATAGGTAATGGATTAAACGGAAAGTTTTTTCGATATGATAAAATTGTCCATCCCATAAACCAAAGTTCAAAATGACCTGGGTCGTATGTACACTTTTTAAAATGTTTACGTAATGTTTTTTCATCTCGCGGAAATGGAATTGTTGATGTCACATCTTTTGGTGTGTAATCAACAATACTTAAACTAATTTGCGTAAGCTTATCAGGCATCTTGAAATTATTTCGATTTTCAAATTTTCTACGAGAGAAAAAACGTTTGAATGAGAAAAAATCAAGTTTTTGAATACTATCAGCTCGAGAATAAATATTATAAACTTTTTTAAACACAGGACTGTTAATTAAATAATCAGTTTCAATCTGAACTGGTGTTCCATTCAAATAAAGCTCATCAATGAAAAACTGTTTTGATGGTGACTTGGTGACATGAACAGCTCCAAGTTGAATCGAAAGTGTTCCACCATGACTATAACTGATAAGTCTAATCTTTGGACTTCTGCCAGAGGCCTTCATCTTAGCTACAAGTTCATATAATTGATCATATAAAATACTAGCTTCTAAATAACGTAATTTATGACTAACAAGACCACTCCAACCAAAAGCGTAATATTCATTCGACGGAGCATTTCCTGCAAGCTGTGATGTTTTCTCATAGCTTGCTGCTATAATTCGTGCAATCTCAGTTTTGTTTGGATTTTGAATATCAATTTTCTGTAATCCAAGGTCAAGCATAACCTGATTTTTGTAAAAAAATTGATCACGTCGATTTATTTCTGTTGAACGATAATATACTGAATTTTCGATTCTATCAAAAATGACATTGATAGCATTTCCTAACGTCAAATGAGGCTTTAGAGAAAATGATCCATGAACAAAAACTGTAACCCAATCTTCCTTATCATTTTTATGTGCAGATAATTGTACATAAGAGCATAAGAAAAATGCAAAAATATAAAAACCTATAATTTTTTTCATGAAACACCTTTTAATATGCAAAATCTATTTTTCTGACAGTATAGCGCCTATTACATAACCAAGTAAAGAAAGTCCAAGAGGAATGATATCTTGCCATATAGAATGCGGTAAAAACAAATGTACTCCAACAAAACTAATAGCTCCACAAGCAATTGCTGCAACAGCTCCACCCTGTTTTACATTTTTCGTAAAATAAGCAAGTACTGTTGGTACAAAAATACATCCAATTGATAATCGATAACTTTGTTCTAAAATAGCAATAATATCTTGAGTGATAAAGAAAGATACAACTAAAGCTAAAATACCTGTCATTAAGGTAATACATTTTGATGCATATAATTTTTGACGAGGAAAGTATTTTGAAAAATCTTGAGAAATATTTGAACTAATTGCACACAATAATGAGTCTGCTGTTGATGCTATTGCTGCAATCAAAGCACAAACAACAAGAACATACATAAGCTCACTGTTTGTTTTTTCGATAATAGATAGCAATGGATTAACGCCCGGAGCCATTGGAATGTTTTTTATTTTTGCAACAATACCAAAAGAAAGTGGAATACATGCAAACAACGTTACAATAATAGTTGCTAAAAATGCTGCAATAGTAGCTGTTGCCTTTGTTTTAGCAGCAAAAAACTTTTGAGCCAAGTCTTGTTCTATCAAAGAATATAAAGCTGAAGAAAAAACAACCGGAAGTAATGTTGCTAAAACATATTTTTTACTAAAATAGTATCCTTGCATTTTAACAAGCAAGGGAATTGTTAGTGTTCCCATACCATTACTAGTCCATGAATTTGCAAAAACAATGATAAATACTGTTAATATAAAAATTACTTGAACAGCATTTACCATAATAATAGAGCGTAATCCACCAAGCATAGTGTAGACTACAAGCATAATCCAAAAACCAATTAACCAGTTCACATCTAGTACACCGATACTAATAAATAGTTGATGCGAAGCAATAATTTGGGCAATTAAAATTCCCCATAAACTGACAATTGATATCATTGATGCAAATAATTTTAATCGAGGCGAATGATAATGAGTTTCAAATATTTCAGCTGTTGTAGAAATATTTAAAGATTGTAATTTTGCAGCAAAACCAAAACCAAGTAAAAGAAATCCGATACTAATTCCCAAGGTATACAAAATGCCCCAAAGCCCAATAGAATAAGCTCGTGCAGCAGTACCTAAAATAAGTCCACTACCTAATTGCGTTGCAACTAACGTAAACGTTAAAGCAAATACACCGACACTTCTACTCGCTAAAAAATAATCTTCAACAGTCGAAACTTTACGTGACGCAAAAAGACCTACGATAAAATAAAATGTCGTTAACGAAAAAAGAAGTATTAAAAAGAGTGTCATACTCATAAAAATCCTACAATTAATATATTTTTTATTTTGCAAAAAACTTATTTAAATCTATTTCTGAAAAACAATCAACTATTTCATCCGCTTGATGCAATAAATCTCTATTATTCCCTGTATTAATACCAATACAATACATCCCTGCAGATTTTGCAGCTTTAATTCCTGATCCAGAATCCTCAATAACTAAACAGTCAGCCGGATCAACTTCAATCATTTTTGCAGCATGCAAATAAACATCTGGGTTCGGTTTAAAAACTTTATTAACATGGTCAGCATTATAAATATGCTCTCCAAAATGTTTTTTTAACGGTACTTTACGCAAAATAACATCCATGGTTTCTTGTTGTGAATTTGTAGCAATTGCAGTTTTTAAACCACGCTTTGCAACTTTTTTATGGAATTTTTTAAAATGAGGTATAAATGAAATACTATCAGCTTCATATCGAACATGAAGATGCTTTATATTTTCATTAATAATCTCATCCATAGAAATTTCTACAGAACAAACTGTATGCACTTTTTGCCAAACTTCATAAATGGTCATGTCACCAAATGTAGAAGCTATAGCGTCTTTTTCTGCTTTGGTAAAATGTGGAGCATGTGAATCTAAAATAGGAGCATTTGAAGATTTCCATACATGATCTGTTTTTAAAATAGTACCGTCTAAATCAAAGATAACTGCTTTAATTTGTCGTTGTGGAACTGGCTTAACAGCCATTTGTACTTGTTTAGAAACTGATTTGTAAGGTAACTTAAAAGCTGTTAATGGGTTTACATGTTGCAATGAACACAGCAACATTACGATTAATTTAAAATTCATGAATAATCCTTTATTGAGTTTATTTTATCGTATGAGTAGTTTTTCTAAATTTATTTCACTGTAGCAATCAATAATTTCATCTGCTTGCCCTAGAAGATGTCGATCTCCACCTGTATTAATTGCCACGCAATACATTCCCGCTGCTTTTGCAGCCGCAATTCCATGTGCTGAATCTTCAATAACTATGCAATATTCTGGGTCAATATTAATTTTCTTTGCTGCATGTAAAAAAATATCTGGGTTTGGTTTGCAAACTCTATTCACCATATCAATATTATAAATGTGCTCTGCAAAATAATCGAGCAACGGTAACATTGTCAATGTTCTATTAACTGTGTCCTGCGTAGCATTTGTAGCAATAGCAGTCTTTAATCCCTGCTCTATTACTTGAACATGAAAATTTGAAAAATGAGGTATAAATGTTACACCTTGCGTCTGATATAAATCATGAGCTTGTTTTGCTTTTTCTTGTAAAATTTCTTCTACAGACACATCAAGCAATGAATTTTTTTTAATGTACTTAGAACTTTCATACAAAGCAAGACCCTTTAAATGAATCTTAATTTCATTTTTTTCATCTTGACTTAGATGTGATGAATACATATCTAAAATGTTTTCTGTAGCTTTTTGCCAGATGCTTTCCGTAGATACAATCGTACCATCCATATCAAAAATAATTGCTTTATATTTCATATGCATTCCTTTTTTAACTTAAATTTGCTATTCTAAAAGAATAATTTTAAACCTTATTATAGATTACTTTATCAATGATTATGAAATCTTTTTTTCAAACAATTTCAATATTTATTGCAACTTTATTTTGCTGTATTCCTTTTAATGTAATTATTGGATCAAAAGCTGCATGGTTTTCATATTCTAGTATGGTTATACCCGCGTTGGGATATCAATCATCTCTATTGTATGTTATTTTATTTTTTTTAACAAAAGGTCTTTTATCTACTCATTCATTCATTTTTTGCATCATGCATCGACTTCCAATTTTGTTTTCAACTTTAGCATTACAAAAACGAGATTGGAAACTTTCTCTACTTTTACCATCTATTGCAATGATTCTTTTTTCTATCCATCCAATTGGCAATCAGGTTTTTTATTACGCATTATATTGGTTAATACCGATGATTATATACATTTTCATACAAGATAATGTATACAGCAGAGCTTTGTCAGCATCATTTATTGCTCATGCAGTCGGATCTGTTGTTTGGTTATATTACGGACAAGTTTCAGCACAAGAATGGACTGCTCTCATACCAATCGTCATCATTGAACGATGCTTCATCGCAGTAGGTATGGTTGCTTTTATCCATATTTTTCAAATTATCTCAGATGCTTATTATTGTAAAGCAACAGCATGATTAATCACTTAGCTTGCATTATGGACGGTAACCGTCGTTGGGCGAAAAAACAAGGTAAACTTCCCTGGTTAGGGCACAAAGCTGGTATAAAAACTATCGAAATTGCTATCAAATATTGTTTAGAACAAAAAATAAATTATCTTTCATTATATACTTTTTCATTAGAAAATTTTAATCGATCACAAATAGAACAATCATATATGTTCGACATGATGTTAACTCAAGCAGAAAAACAACTAAGATTATTTATCGACAAGAATATTAAAATTAAATTCATTGGTAATCTTGTCAATTTTCCTGAAAACATACAAAAAATGTGCCAGGATATCGAAATAAAAACTGCACAAGGAACAGCTCTTCAAGTTAATTTTTTATTTGGATATGGTGCTCAACAAGAAATTTTAAACGCTGCACAACAATTTTCACAAGCAATTATTGCAGGATCTGACGCTACTCAAGAACTATTTGAAAGTTTTTTATGGACTGCTGGCATGCCAAATCCAGATCTGATTATTCGCACTGGTGGTGTGCAGCGATTGAGTAATTTTTTATTATATCAAAGTGCTTATGCAGAAATTCGTTTTCTTGATACACTGTGGCCAGACTTAACTGAACAAGAGTTATTTGATACAGTAACTAGTGCCCTGCAAGCTCTAAAAAATAATGGAAAATAAGCATTCGCCCACTCTCCATTATTTATAATTAACAACAAAAATTAAGACTCATAAACTATATAGACTTGCGTTTTAATATAGCCTCTTTAATAATTATATTCATATCCTCATTTGCAAAATACGTCACACTGTGACCCATATTAGTAACTCGATCAACATCAGCTCCCATAAAAATCAATATTTGAACTAACTCTATGTAGCCATGTTCAGCTGCAAGCATTAATGCTGTAACACCTTTATTATTTTGAATATTCATATTTGCTCCTGCAGTAATTAACATCTGAGCTACTTCTATATAACCATTTTGAGCTGCAAGCATTAATGCAGTAGCATTATCATCACTTTGAGTATTAACATCTGCTCCCGAAGCAATTAGCATCCGAATTATCTCTACATAATTACCTTCAACTGCAAGCATTAATGCAGTAACATCATTATTCATTTGAGCGATTACATCTGCCTCTGCAGCAATTAATTCCCTAACTACTTCTACATGGCCATCTTGAGCAGCAGCCATCAACACAGTAAAACCATTATTCATATAAGCATTTACATCTGCCTCTGCAGCAATTAATTCCCTAACTACTTTTATATGGCCATCTTGAGCTGCAGATATTAATGCAGTAAAACCATTATTCATTTGAGCATTCACATCTGCTCCTGCAGTAATTAACTGTCGAGCTATTTCTATATCACCGTTTTCAGATGCAAGAATTAATACAGTAAGACCATTATCATTTTTATGATTCACATCTACCCCAGCAGCAATTAAAGATTTAGTTGTTTTTATGTCCCCTTCTAGAACTGCAAACATTAAAGCTGTAGCATTAACATTCTTCTCAATGACAGTTTTTTTGAATAAAAAGTTACTGACTTGATAAAAAAATACAATACATAACAATAGTATAACTATTCTCATATTCATGATTTTTCCTGTTTAGCAGAATCAAGTTATTGATATTATTTGCTAACTTCAGCGTATCAATAATTACAAACTGAGGCAAACAAGAAGACTACCCCATACAACCTTTTGATTGTGCAGAGCAGTCCTTAAAATTCGGCTTGAGACAATGTTGTTTCACTAACAAAACATCAGTCTCAATGCTATACGAAATCGTTCATCAAGAAGATTTACATCTGCTCCTGCGTCAAGTAACACCTTAACTACATCTTTATGATTATATTTAACTGCATATTTTAATGCTGTCCAACTATTATTAGATTGAAAGTTTACATCTACTCCTGCATCAAGTAACACCTTAATTACTTCTACGTGGCCTTTTTTAGCTGCAACCATTAATTGTGTCGTGTCATTATTATTTTGATTATTTAGATCTACTCCTTCAGCAATTAACAGCTGAACTATATCTACATGATTATATCCAACTGCATAACTTAATGCTACCCAACCTCGATTATCCAGAAAATTCATATCTGTTCCTGCATTAAGCAACGCCTTAACTACTCCTACATAGCCTTTTTCAGCTGCAATTATTAATGCTTGCCATCTAATATTTATATCTACTCCTGCAGCAATTAACAGTTGAACTGCTTCTTCATGACCATTTTCAGTTGCACATATTAATGCAGTTTTGCCCTGATTATCTTGAGTATTTATATCTGCTCCTGCAGTAATTAACATACTGACTACTTTTGTATAACCTTCTTTAGCAGCAACCATTAATGGTGTTATACCGTCATGATTATGAGTATTCACATTAAGACCTAGTGCAATTAATAAGCCGATAACTCCAATATTATTTTTAATAACAGCATTAATTAATAAATTTGGTATGTTTTTAAGATACCGTAATATTTTTGAGCCACTCGATAATTTATAATAAATTGCATAATCTAACACTCTCATCATTTGATAATCTATATCAGATTGATTATCTATCGCTCTCTGAAAACCTTGCTCTAAAATTGTTTGCATTCTCTCAATAATTATATTCTCTGCATTTGTAATAATTTTTTTCATATAATTATCATCTGCACCTTCATCTTCATTTCCATCTTCTGGAATAAATTCTCGTTGAGTTTCTAAAAAAGAATCATAATTTAATCCAATCAAATCAAAACCTTGCTGCAGTGAAACAAAATTAATTTTAAAATTATTTATAACTTCATCACGAAAAGATATTTGATCCAATCGATCAGCATTTTTTTCTTCTCCTGCAGCTGTATAAAAAATATCTACATGAGAAAATAACATCATTATCAACAAGCTTATTTTTTTAACATTCACGACTTTTCCTTTTTTTTAAATATCTATATTAATCTAAGTCATAATTCAAATATTTAACTCGAATTTTGTTAAGCTCTGCTTCTTCCCGTTGAGCTACTGCTTGTTGAACCACCAGCCTCATATCCTCATTTGCAAAATCCATTACAGTTTGACCATTATTACCAAAATTTATATCTGCTCCTGCTGCAATTAATAACTTAACTATTTCAGGATAACCATTTGAAGTGGCACCCATTAATGCTGAAGAGTCACCATCACTATCATTTATATCTGCTCCTGCTGCAACTAACAACTTAACTATTTCTACACAACCAAATTCAGATGCACGTATTAATGCTGTAATTTCTTCATTACTTTGAACATTCACATTTGCGCCTGCAACAAGTAATAGTTTTACTATTTCTACAAGATTTCTTTCAGCTGCACGCATTAATGGTGTCCGGCCAAAAATGTCAGGAATATTTACATCTGCTCCTGCTGCAACTAATAACTGAACTACTTTTACATAACCTTTTTCCATTGCATAGAGTAATGGAGTCCGGCCTTCACTATCAAGAACATCTATATCTGCTCCTGCAGTAATTAATAAATTAACAACTTCAGGATGATTTCTTCTAACAGCATGGATTAATGGTGTTAAGCCTAAACTATCAGGAGTATTTATATCTGCTCCTGCAGTAATTAAAGTCTGAACCATTTTTTCATTGTCATTTCTAACTGTATTTATTAATAATGTCCGGCCTTTACTATCAAGAATATCTATATCTGCTCCTGCAGTAATTAATAAATTAACAATTTCAAGGTTCTTTTTAATAACAGCATCTATTACTATATTTGGTATATTGACAAGATACCGTAATATTTTTGAGCCACTCGATAATTTATAATAAATTGCATAATCTAATACTCTCATTGTTTGATAATCTATATCAGATTGATTATCTATCGCTCTCTGAAAACCTTGCTCTAAAATTGTTTTCATTCTCTCAATAATTATATTCTCTGCATTTGTAATAAATTTTTTCATAACATCATTATCTTCACATTCATATCCATCTCCATTTTCTGGAATAAACTCTCGCTGAGCTTCTAAACAATAATCATAATTTAATCCAATCAAATCAAAACCTTGCCGCAGTGGAACAAAATTAATTTTAAAATTATTTATAACTTCATCACGAAAAGATATTTGACCCAATCGATCAGCATTTTTTTCTTCTCCTGCAGCGGCATAAAAAGTATCTATATGAGAAAATAACATCATTACCAACAAGCTTATTTTTTTAATATTCACGACTTTTCCTTTTTTTAAAAAATAATTTTCATATTTACAGATTTAACTCAAAGCTATCAAAATATGCGGCTTGATGCTGTACAACTTCACGCTGTGCAATGGCTTGTGTTATAATCGACTGCATATATTGATCTGCAAGATCAAATGCAGTTTGACCTTCATTATTTGAAAGATCTGCATTTGCTTCTGCTGCAATTAATAATTCAACTATCTCAGAATTATCTTCTTGAGATGCATACATTAATGCTGTCCAGCCACCTTCACTTTGAAGATCTGTATCTGCTTCTACTGCAAGTAATAATTCAACTATTTCTTCACGATCATTGAAAGCTGCATACATTAATGGTGTCCAGCCGTCTTCATCTCGACTGTTAATATCTGCTTCTGCTGTAATTAAGACCCGAACTATTTCTACATAACCTTCTTGAGCTGCATAACTGACTGCTGTCCTATCTTGATCATCTTCAGCATTTACATTTGCTCCTGCAGTCAGTAACCTTTGAACTAATTCTATACTACCATGTTGAGCTGCATGTATTAATGGAGTTCTGCCATCATCTTGATCGTGAATATTTACATCTGCTCCTGCAGTAAGTAACTCTTGAACTACTGCTATTTGACCATAGAAAACGGCATTCATTAATACAGTTTCACCAGCATTATTGCGTATATTTACCTCTGCTCCTGCAGCAAGTAATGCCTGAACTACCGCTAAATCAACTTGTTGAACTGCATACATTAATGATGTAACACCAGCACTATTCTGCATATTTACATCAGCTCCTGCAATAATTAAGGCCCTAACTATGTCTATTCCAACTGCATACATTAATGATGTCATGCCATGATTAGTACGAATATTTACATCTACACCTGCAGTAATTAATAAATTCATAACTTCAAAGTTATTATTAACAACAGCACTTATTAATAAATTTGGTATATTGATAAGATATCGTAAGATTGTTGGTCTACTCAATACTTCATAGTACATTGCATAATCAAATATTTGTCGTGTCACAATATCTATATTAGTTTTATTTTTTATTGCCTGCTTAAATCCTTGCTCTAAGAGTATTTGCATTTTCTCGTTAATTATATTATTTGCATTTATAATAATATTATGCATAAAAAGATCATCTAGATCTGCGGCTTCATTTCCATCTTCTGGAATAAAGTCTCGTTGAGTTTCTAAAAATTCATTATAATTAAATCCAATGAGATCAAAACCTTGCCGCAGTTGAGCAAAATTAGTTTTAAAGTTATCTATAACTTCATCACGAAAGGATTTAGATCTTTTTTGATCTTGAATATCATCATTATCAGATTTCCGCTTACGACTTTGCCCTGATCTATCTGATTCTTTTTCTTCTCCCGCAGCGGAAGAATATATCACACTCGATTTCACAAAAAGCACCATCAAAAATAATAATTTTGTGATTCTCATATTCATTATTTTTCCTGTGTTTTTCATTTTTTTAAATATCTATTTTAATCTAAATCATCATTCAAATATTTAACTCGAGCATTTTCAAGATCTCAAGCTCCTCGCTGTTTAATTGCTTGTTCAATTATTGATTTTATAGCTTCACTTGCTATATCAAATGCCGTGTTATCTCGATTATTTTTGATATTGATATCTGCTCCTGCGTCAATGAGCATTTGAGCTATTTCAATATGATTAAATTCAGATGCGCGCATTAAAGCTGTGCTGCCTTTGTTAGTTTGAATATTTATATTTGCTCCTGCAGTAATAAGCATTTGCACTATTTGAACATGATTAAATTGAGATGCAATTATTAAAGCTGTATGACCTGTATTAGTTTGAATATTTATAGTTGCTCCTGCTGCAATTAGCATTTGAACTATCTCAACATGATTAAATTGAGATGCAATCATTAAAGCTGTATGTCCTGTATTCGTTTGAGTGTTTACATGTGCGCCTGCAGCAATTAATTTTTGGACTATTTCAATATGATTAAATTTAGATGCACGCATTAATGCTGTGCTACCTTCACTAATTTGAACATTTATATCTACTTCTGCAGTAAGTAACCTGTCAACTATCTCAGCATAACCCAACTGAGATGCATATATTAATGCAGTAAAGCCTTTATCATCACGAGCATTAATATTTACTTTAGCTTGAATGAGTAAATTAACAATTTGTAGATTATTACTACGAATAGCCATGATTAACAAGCCTGGCAATGCTGTACTACTTTGCAAGTTTTCAAAATTAACATCCACTCCTTTATCAATTAATATACTAATGATATTTGGATGTTTATTTTCAATTGCCCAACTTAATAAAGTTTGACGATCTCTATTTACCTTATCATCAAGATTTACCCCATTAAGAATCATTAATTTTACAATTTCAAGACGGCTCTTTTCTTTACCCTGTTTAAATGCTGTTGTGCAAGGCCAAAATATAGCAGTCCAACCATAAGAATCTTTTAAATTCACATTTATGCCTGACTCAATTAAAAATTTAGCCATTTTTGCATCATTATTAAAAGCAGCTGAATGCAATGCAGAACCTAAAATGCTTATATGATTAATGTCAGCACCTCTTTCTAAGAGTCTACGAGCAATATCAATATTTTCCTCCCTGACAGCTGATAAAAAAGATTGATTTACAAAGACCGCCCTAAAACATTGAAGTAACATTTTTTGCCCAAGATGTTTTTGTATCTCATCTACATATTGTAAAAGATTTATTTCATCTGGAGTTAAATCTGTCTGCATTTTAATGGCCCGATCAAAAGCTTGTTGTAATAAAGTGCTCATTGTTCTAGCGAAAAAATGTTCTGCCTCTACAATTGCGTCATGAAGAACAGTTGAACTTTGACCATCCTTATTTATAACAATATCATAGAGATGATGACCTTCAAGCCTTGTGCGCATAAAATCGTTAAAATTAGCTCCAACCATAGCAAACTCAGAAGCCAATAATGGATATAATTCATCAAAAGATGTATCGGCAGTTACAATTGGATCATTAAATTTAGTTGCTTTACTTACTGATCGGTCTGACTCTTTTTCTTCTCCTGCAGCGGCATAAAAAATATGTATGTGAGAAAACAACATGATTGCTAACAAACTCATCTTTTTAATATTCATCACTTCCAATCTTTTTTCAAAATTTGAACAATTTTATATTTACAGATCTAACTCAAAGCTATCAAAATGTGCGGCCTCAAGTTGTGCGGCCTCACGCTGTGCAATTGCTTCTGTTATAATTAACTGCATATCTTCTCCTGCAAGATCAAACGCAGTTTCATCTTCATTACTTTGAAGATCAATATTTGCTCCTGCTGCAATTAAAATTTGAACTGTCTCCGAATTATCTTTTTGAGCTGCATTCATTAATGCTGTATAGCCATCTTCATCTTGAAGATCTACATCTGCTTCTGCTGCAATTAAAATTTGAACTATCTCAGAATTATCTTCTCGAGCTGCATGCATTAATGCTGTATAGCCATCTCCATCTTGAAGATCTATATCTGCTTTTGCTGCAATTAAAATTTGAACTATCTCTTCACGATCCTTGAAAGCTGCATACATTAATGGTGTCCAGCCTTTTTCATCTGGATTGTTAATATCTGCTTCTGCTTCAATTAAAACCTGAACTATTTCTACATAACCTTCTTGAGCTGCATAACTGACTGTGGTGCTACCTGGACTTTCTCGATCATTTACATCTACTCCAGCAGCAATTAATAAATTAACAACTGCAAGGTTATTTCCCCGGACAGCATCTATTAATATATCTGGTATGTTAATAAGATACCGTAATATTGTTGGTCTACTGAATACTTCATAGTACGTTGCATAATCAAATATTTGTCGTGTCACAATATCTATATCAGATGTATTTTTTATTGCCTGCTTAAATCCTTGCTCTAAGATTGTTTGCATTCTCTCGATAATGATATTCTCTGCATTTGTAATAATTTTTTTCATAAAATCATTATCTTCACATTCATATCCATCTCCATTTTCTGGAATAAAGTCTCGTTGAGTTTCTAAAAATTCATCATAATTAAATCCAAGGAGATCAAAACCTTGCCGTAGTGGAGCAAAATTAGTTTTAAAATTATCTATAACGTCATCACGAAAGGATTTAGATCTTTTTTGATTTTGAATATCATTATTATTAGATTTGCGCTTATGGTTCTGCTCTGACCTATCTGACTCTTTTTCTTCTCCTGCAGCGGTATAAAAAGTATTTATATGAGCAAACAATATCATTACCAACAAACTTATATTCTTAATATTCATTACTCTTCCTAATTTTAAAAAATAATTTCATATTTAAAGCTTATCAATAATTACAATCTGAAGTAAACGAATTGTGATAAATAAACATTAAACTCAAATTTGAGCAATTTTAAGATAATCGACATGAAAATAATGTGGTAATTGAGATAGGCTATTTTACATAATTTTTAATTACACAAAATAGCCCTTTAAGTTTAAATAGTTGCAGCAGAAAGCTGTTGTGAAATTGACCGTTCTGCAATGGCATCTTGTATAACTTTTTTCATTGCTGGTCGTGCTAGATCAAATGCATTGTGTCCTTGAATATTAATAATATCAATATCTGTACCAAAAAGAATCAACCTTTTTACGACATTAAAACAGTTATCATTAGCATTATCTTCTTCGGAGCCCATTACTGAAGCAGAATTCATATTATCAACAGAAACAACAATCATTAATGCTGTATTGCCTTGCTCATCAAGCATATTAAGATTTGCATGAAACTCAAAAAATAACATATCAATCATATCAAGATCACAATCAGTAGCAGCCTGCATCAAAGGAGTTGTAGTTTCACCATCACTGTGTTGCAAAACATTAACATCGGCTCCTGCTTTCAATAAAGCCCGAGCTAAATTAATATTATCAGCATCAATTGCAGCAATCAAAGGAACTTGACTATTTTCAGCTAAATCTTGAGAGTTTAAACTCAAGCCTGCTTTCATCAACATTCCAACTAATTGATCATAAAAATTTGTTGGATAATTTCGAACCGCTCTACCAATTAACGATATAATTGAGTCTCCATGTATGTTTACAGTTGTAACATTTGCTCCTGCATCCAATAATGTTTGTACCATTTCAATAAAATCATCTTCATCTATATCATTCAATAAATTATTGTCAAACATATACAGTAATACCGTAGAGTTGTTATCATTTGTAAAACTAACATCAACTCCGGCCCCAATTAATAACTTAATTATCTCTATATTGTTATTTTTAACTGCATGCATCAAAGCTGTCATACTATGATTATCTTGAATATTCATCTTTGCTTTTGCTGCAAGTAAAATTTTGACGATCTCTATGTTCTCATTTTCAACTGCTACTATCAATGCGGTATCACCACTACTATTTTGAATATCAATCTGAGCTCCAGCTTGAATTAATAAAAGAACCAATTGATTAATAAAATGATCAGAATAATACCGATAATGTAATGGCCTACATAAATTTAACAGCCCTGAACTACCTTCTGTATCTAAAAAATTAACATTTGATTGGGCATCAATTAACATTTGAAATATTTCGATAAAATCATCTTCGTTAATTTCATCTTCACAATCATCATCATAATATTTTTGTGTAACGGTTTTGAATTTTTTTTGTGACACAAGCGTTCTCTCTTGAATCATATCCATTAACGCTATACGACCTTCCTTACTTGCAATATTAACATCTGCTCCTGCTTTAAGTAATATTGCTACTGATTCTTTATGACTATTATGAGCTGCGTACATTAATGGTGTAAGGCCATCACTATTATAAATATTCACATTAATATCTATAGCAATTAACCTTTGAAGTATTTGTGTATTATTATAACAAGCAATTCTCAATAAAAAATTCGATGAATTTATTTTTTCCTTAAACAATTCTAAAATATCGTCACCAAATAAATCTTTATAACTCAACACAAAATTTAAAGCATTCTCCACTGCTTCATCTATATCTTTATTGTGATTAACAGCTTGCAAAAAACCCTTTCTCAAAGCAAACTCTATCTGATTCACCATAAATATTTCAGCTTCTTGGATTGCGTTACCCAGTACTGTATTATCAGCTTCCTTTTCAATTCCCTTATACAATACTATATCTGTTCCTGACAGTTCATAGGCATATTTACCCAAAAGTCTTTCCTGCATAAATTTTTGAAAATCATTACCAGTTATTGCAAATCCATAAGCTAATACTGGATATAATAAATTAAAATCTTTATCCTCAGTTATAATATCATCTCTAAAATTAGTTGCTTTACTTGCTAATCGATCTGATTCTTTTTCTTCTCCAGCTGCTATATAAGAAATATGTACATGAGAACATAACATTATTGCCAACAAGCTTATTTTTGTAATATTCATTACTTTCAACCTTTTTTAAAATTTAAATCATTTAAAATTAAGACTCATTCGTTGAAGATGTTATTTTAATATTTTCAAATTCTAAAATATTTCTTTGCATTACCGCCTCTTGAATGATTTTCTTCATCGATGTGCTTGCTAAGCTCATTGCTGTTTGACGTTGATTATTGATAATATCAATATTTGCTCCTGCAGCAATTAAAGCTCGAACAATGTCTATACTTCCTTGCCTTACTGCGCGCATTAAAGGAGTTATTCCATCATTATTTTGACTATTGAGGTCTATACCTGCAGCTATTATCAACTGAACTATTTCTATACTACCACTTTCAACAGCAAGCATAATAATTGCTAAATTTCCATCTCCTTGAGCATCTATATCTATACCTGATTGAATTAAAAGTTGAACAACCTGAACATTTTTCTTAATCACAGCTCCCATTAATAAATGAGGTATATGTATCAAATATTGTAATACTCTTGAACCAATTGGATGTTTATAATCCATAACATAATTAAATATTTGCATGTTAAGCTAATCTAAATCAGTATGTTTCTGTATTGCCTGTCTAAAGCCCTGCTCTAAAGTTGCTTGCATTCTCTCAATAATTATATTTTCTGCATTTGTAACAATTTTATGCATAAAACCATCATACTCACTGTCAGAATCTTCATCTTCTGGAATCAAATCTCGCTGAGTTTCTAAAAAATCGTCATAACTTAATCCAATTAAATCAAAACCTTGTCGTAACGGTCTATATCCAGTTTTAAATAAATTGATAACTTCATCACGAAAAGATATTTGGCCGACTCTATCTGCTTCTTTTTTTTCTCCTGCAGCTGTATAAGAAATATGTATTTGAAAAATAAATAGCATCAAAAATAAGCTTATTTTTTTAATATTCATTATTTTCAACCTTTTTTAAAATTTAAATAATCTATAATATTAAAATACCAAAAATTACAAACTGAAGTAAAGCATTGTGGTAATATGTTGCATATTGACATATCATCACAATGCTTTTGAAAATTGTACTTACTACAAATGCATTATTAAAAATAACAGTTTACACAGAATGAGAATTGTGAATTATATTACAACTTTAAGTTGTACGTATAATTTATTATTTGGCTGAACAAGCGTGCCAGAAAGTGGCTTTTGATTTACAACGATAAAATTTGATGAATAAGGAGCAATAATTTTTTGATCTTTATAATAAACATCACATAAAATATTATATTGTTTAAAAAACTCCATAACATCTTGTAGTGGCACATAAGTTAAATCTGGAAACAAATATTGCTGTGCTGTTCCTGCTGAAATATAACTACTCATTTTTTTATGCTCTAAAGGTTGTCCACATAAAGGTATTTGACCAAAGCATTGTCCTTGTGGGTATGATGATTCAATAAAATAAAATTTATTTTTAATTCCTTTGTCCTGGCATGTTTTTTCTATTTGATCACCCTGCTCTGTAATGAAATGAGGAGCCAAAACAGGTTCTGGTAGTTTTGTAATAACAATAAAAATTGATTGATTACGCTTGATTGATTTACCTGGCAACGGCTTTTGCTTAACAATTGTTCCGGGTTGTACATCAACAACTTCTTTTTCATCAATGATTCTTAAGTTCAATGTATACTGTGAACAAATTTTCGTTGCCTGCAATAAATCTTGACCTAATAAAGCAGGAACCTGAACTACATTATCAGAAATAAAAAGCTGTAAAAAGAAATATCCAACAATAAAAGTGATAAATGGTGCTATCCACGCCACATTACTCCATAATTTATAGGTGTAATTTGAATGAATATACATAAAAAAAAGACGTATTATTCGAGGAAAGATAGAAACAGATTGAATAATAGATGATATTATATTTTTGAACAACTTCATTTTTTCTTTCAATAATAAAATGAGTAGAATAACCAATAAGCCGGATTCTGTTCCGTGAAACACGGTGGCAACCATTTATCTATGCGACATACCCTTAAACCATTGGCAGCGAAGGGCCCGTTTAATGCTTTGTCTTGCTCCAGATGGGGTTTACCCCACAATATGATCACTCATGTTGCCTGTGCGCTCTTACCGCACATTTTCACCCTTACTCATTATTAAAAATAATAAGCGGTTATTTTCTGTGGCACTATCCGTGGATACAATCCCCCTTGCTTGAATAAATTCTCGCAAGGCATCTTTTCGCTAGGAGTCCGGACTTTCCTCTCATAATTTTCATTACAAGCGATTGCCTAGGTCACTCTACTCTTTATTGAGTATATCAAATAAAAAAAATACTGTATTAAAAGATCACAATATTTTACCGAGTTGTGGTAAAGTTGGTACAATTTCTTGCAAATCTTTCAGAAGTTGCTGCATCGAGTCGAATACAATTTTTTTAGAAAGATCATCAACATCCACCCAATCACCCTGAATTACTTCAACAGGGCATAAAACAATTGTACCTTGAACGGTCGCACAAAACAAAGTTACTGTTTTTTCAAACTGAGTTGTAAAGTTGTTAGAGCTCATATAAGTCACTGATAATGAGTCAACCGGATAATAATCTTTAACAATTAATCCTGTTTCTTCAAACAGTTCTCGTTCTGCACTTTGTTGAGCTGTTTCATTTTTTTGTGCATGGCCTTTTGGAAAACTCCAATACCCATTCATCTGTTGAACAACAAAAACTTGCCATGTATCATCTATTTTTCTTAAAGGAATTATTCCAAAAGCATAATCTTTTAATAATGTATTCATGATGCACACTCACATGATTCACATGCTGTTTTTTCAGTTACAGGACAAATTAACTGACGATATACATGCGATTCAACTGAATAAAACCATATCATAATACATGATGAAAAGAACATAGAAAAAATAGTTACAAGATTACTTAAAACAAAAGAGAATATTGTTGAAGATAATAGATCAACAGGAAATAATGTTACGATACTATTAATGCCCAAAGAACTCAATGCAATAAAATATTCACCTACAATGTCAAAACAAAGCAAAGTTAACACTTGTATCGTTGAAATCAAAAAGACAAAAAATATTTTACCACGCGTCATAGCAAAACTTGTTTGCATTGCCTGTAAAATTCCTGATCGATACTCTAAAATATGTAATCCTGTGAATCGAAGGCATTGAAAAATGTAAATATAGAAAAATGTAATTGCAAGTAAAAACACTGCAAGAATAATGCTGTATATTACAGAACTTTGCACAGCAGCAACATAATATTCAATTAACATTTCACTATAATCTAAAATAAAATTTCTTAAAAAAACAAGCGATGCAATCGTAAAAACATATGAAAATATCGGACCTTTTATAGCAAGTCCCCGCATCTGAGAATCAAAAGCTAAATCTAAAGCATTTTGTAAAATGATAATCGGAAATAAAACATGTAAACAAAGCTCTACTAAACAAGCAATAATAAATTTAATAACCATTAATAATGATGTCACATTAACAGCTAGTGAAAAATATTCTTCTCCTAAACCAAGTTCGAGCGAACCGATATAATCAAAAAAATCAAGAACAAGAAGATCAACTGATCCTGGTAAAAAATAGTGAAAATTCAAAATAACCACAATTAATGTTTGCAGGCATACCAGAGACATCCATTTTTTTGCATTATTTTTTAAATCATAATTGGTAAGAGAAAAAATTTTACCAATTGATGTTATTATTTGAAAACTCATAAGACTCCTTGTTTTTGGTCAATATAGCTATGTAAAAGTGTATGCTAGCATAGAAAGTTTTACAACTTTTATAGAAAACATACAATAAATATTTACCTCGTATTATAAATTAACTTTCACACGAAGAGCAAACTTCTATATCTTTATCCATTTCCATGTGTAACTGCTTGTACATATGAGCATTAACCAAACAATTCATTACAACTACAACAAAGTATCCAATAACTGTCCAACCTATCATCAATGTTAATAACCATTCAACAATGTATATGCCAATAAAAAACCATACATACCCACGCGTCATTCTCCAACTTGCTTTAAATGCTTGTCGAATATTTCCACCATGTTCTAAAATGTGCAGTCCTACAAATCTCCAACGTTGTGCTAAAAAAATTCCTATGAAAAAAATTGGCATTGCTAGTCCAACAATACAGGTATAAATCAACGTTGCAAAGGCAAAAGAAAAAAACCTATTATTAATATCAAAGCCACTCATTTTTCGTTTAAAAGCTATATCTAATGCATTTTGTTGATTCATAATAGGATAAACAATACCTGCTATTATTGAAAAAAAACATCCCAATAAAATTGTGATAATTGAAAAAAACTTACTTTCAATAATAAAAAAATTAGAACCTTGGACACTCAAAGAGCTGCTGCCTACATAATAAGAATAGCCAAACAACACTATTAACAACAAAGCTAAAGTTATAAATTGCATACCAAACAAAGATAACCAACCCGTAAAATGTTTGCTACAATCTGCCCATGCAAGTTTGAATAAATTTTTAAACGCTAATTTCTTTTTCATTTTCTCACCTTTTTTAAAAGTATCATTCATCGTTTTTATAGCATAAAAAAACTAATATATATTTTGCAATAATCTATACAATAAAAAAGCTGGAGATTAACCCCAGCTTCAATATATCTATACTCGTAAGTTGTTTACTTTGCTTGCGATAAAATTTTATAAAGATGCACATACATAAGAGCAGATACTGGCATTGCAACAAAAACACCAACCCCCAAGCATAATACTCCAAGTAAATATAGCCCTACAACAGCAAATACCATTTTAATTATAAATGAAACATGTCCTTCTGTTAGATCCCAACTTTTATACAAAGCATCAAGTATAGTAGTTTTTTCTTCTAAGAGAATCATAACTGCAAATGAGCTGCGCATCATATAATAATATAAAAGAGTATAAATCATAATTAATATTACTAACATAGCTCCAACTAAATATAATCCTTGAGGTAATGTCAACATTGAAGCAATACCTACAAATAAAGTACATGGAAGCATCATCAAAAATAACAAACCTATTGCCTTAACAGTTTCATTAAAACTAACATTGAACCATGAAAGCTTACGTCCATACACAATATCTAACAAATTTAACATATATATAAATCCATAAACCATTCCTACAAGCATAAGAATTGGTTGAACACACCATATCAAACGAACATCCATAGATTGAGATTCAAGAATTCTGATCAATCCATATGTAATCAAAGAATTAACAATAGATAGTACAATAGTGCCTGTTGATAACAATAAAAGAGCAACCCAATGTTTTTTAAAATCTAACCATGATGTAGCAAAGATAGATCTAACTGATAATTTTTTCATTTTTTTCCTTTTTCATCTTATTATAAAATAATATTATCTTCTAAATTGATTATTAAAATAAATTTGCGAGTAATGATAAATCATACGATCAACTGACAATAATTTTAATCCTTGAAAAATAAAACTTGCTCCAACAAGAATTGCTAATAACTGAAACAATAATTGACTCGCAAAAAATAAAATACATATAATGCCACACGTGAGATATAAATATCCAATCAAGTGATTTGGTAACATATAAACACCTATCATTAAAACATAAAACATGTCTATCAATGCATAAAAAGCTATAAAAACTTTTATACTTATTTCAAGAGTAAACAAAATAATATTATTTGCCTAGTTCCTTTGTTTTTTAATAAAAAGTTGAAAATAATATATAAATTTGCCATGAATAAGAATAGAAGTTTGAAGTGATAATCTGCTCTAAAAAAGGATTGCAATAATGCATAACAAAAAAAATGAATTTGAAGTACCCATGACCGAAGATCTGATGAGAGAACATGGCATACTCAATCGTATGCTGTTAATTTACGAAGCGATTATAAAAAAAATCGAAGACCATCAAGATTTTCCTATCAGCTCTTTAGATAAATCAGTTGATATTATTAAGTTCTTTATTGAAAGTCATCACGAAAGAATGGAGGAAGATTATATTTTTCCTCTGTTTGAAAAACATAAAAAACATGTAAAGATGATTGCCAGCCTTAAAGAGCAACATATCAGAGGTCGCGAAATTACTGCTGACTTAAAAGAAATTGCAACTTCGACTGAAATCGATCGTAAGAGCCATCTTGAAATTAAAAAACTACTCAAAGAATTTATAGAAATGTATCGCCCTCATGAGGCTCGCGAAGATACTGAACTTTTTCCTGAAGTGAGATCTTTATTAACAGAACGAGAATTTGAAGAATTAAGTGAAAAAATTGAAGAATTTGAAGATCAACTTTTTGGCAAAGATGGTTTTGAACATATGCTGACAAAAATTAAACATATTGAAAAAACATTAGATATTACTTTTTAACAAAAAAACAGACTATGAATTATCGACAACAATTGATAATTCATAGTCTATAAAATTTCAAAACTACTTTGAACCTTCATTATCCCAACTAGGTATAACAAGAGCCGGTACTGTAATAGTAGCACGATCCAAGCAATTGAACATCACTCTTTTTGGATTAGATCTTTCTTCAAGTTTTGCTCGAGGTGAAGTAAGTAACCATCCAATTTCAGGTAATTTTAATAATAATTTTCCTTGGGTATGATCTCCAATATCAGAATCAGTATCTTGAGATTTTTTTGCTAACAAACCAGCAATAATTGTAGTATATTGTGGGGCTTGTAACACACTCATTGATGATATAAGTGATTCAATGTCAGATTCTTTTGCTAACGAACCTGGTTGAAATGAATCATTGTTTGATGCAAGATTTGCTTGCTCAACCATCTTGACCATAAAAGCATCCGAACTAAATTTCGGAAAAGCATATTTATTGATATCATCATCCATCGAAACCATTGGCATCGTTATCAACAACCCAACTAATCCCAATGTCTTAAAGTTTATTTTTTTCTGGAAATATGTATTCATAACGAAAAACCTTTTGATCTATTATTTTGTTTATAAATATTGCACATGACACTGAAAAACAATGTATATATACAGGTGAGCACTCAGTTAATAATAACACGACGCTATTACCATGTGAATCAAAATAAAAACCATACAAAAAAATAGGCATGAAAAGTTTTATGTACTCATCATACCTATTGATTATATTTTATTGAAAATTTTTATCGCCACGTCGTAAATTTTGATTCTTTATCATAAGAATGATCTTGTAAAAATCTAAGCACATCTTGTCTATTTTCTTGTTGAGCCTTCATACAAATTAGCACTTGTATAATTCCATAATTAGCAGGACAACAGCCTTTAAAGTCATCAATTTTTACTACCTCTTTAGCTACTTCTAAATCACGTTTCCAACTTTCTCCAAAAAGAGCTGTTCCTATAAAAGTTTATACGTCCTTATTATCGCCTGCTTTCTCATGATAATGAACCAAAAGAGGAAATCTAGCCACATTTGTAGATGGCTCAGATTCAACACCTTCTAATTGACAAGCATCTATACTATTAAGACCCAAGCACAAAGTCATTATTAAAAAAAACTGAGAAACTTTTATCTGTATACCCTTATGCAATTTGTTTATGATTTTTTTGAATAAAATAAAGCTTTTACGACTTGTGCACATTCAGCGTGCTGATCTTCAAAATTTGCAAATAAATTATCTCGATCCTGCTTACTTGCAAATGAAGCAAGAGCATAAACTTGAGAAGCCAAATCAAAGCATTCTTTATCTTTTTGACTCACGAGTTGTTCAGACATTTTAGCTGTAATCAATGCACGAAGAGCACAAGCCTCAGTACCCGAATGCATCAAACCACAAACTTGGTTTGAAACTGCAATAACCTCTGGGCTCAATGTAAAGTTCGTTGCTTCTGTCTTGTTATCACTTTTTATTGAGTCTTCACTTGCATCTAAACATGTATAATTGAAGCTGAATATCACCATAAATAAAAAGTATGAATATTTCATATTTAAAATCCTCTCTCTATACCAAAAATATTTACTCTGATCGATCTTACTATGAAGACACTTTCTGGTCAAGCAAAATTCATCACCCTAACATGTACGAAAACGAAATCTACGGTAAGCAATCTAATTGTTTTATGGTTTTGTGTTAGTCATGCTTTCAACAGATTGCACTGGTGAATTTTGTTGACTCTCACGCTGATGAGTAAAAATTACCGCTGCAACAGTTGACTTTGCAGCTAAAGATGATGAAGGGAATTTCCAACCAAATAATTCCTGACTAGAAGACCATTTCAAATTAGAAGGGGCTCCAAAATCATCTCTTTGATATTTTCCACTAGAAGCAACACCTAGATAAGAATGTGACTTTGGTATAAAGTCTCCATACCAACCATCATTTTCATTTGATGTACTATCTTCCATTAACATTTTTCTCGCTACGTCATTAAAAGATGCAGATGGTGGAAACTCACTTAAATGATCTCTTTGTATTTTTGCCCACTCTTTTTCAAAATCAACATGGTCACATGTATGCTCAGCGCGACCATGAGATACAAAAGAAGTGGTTACTTGTGGGTTGTAAGAATCAGAATATAACCGACTAGGCACTTTAAACTGATTCTCTAAAACATCTTGATTTGGGTTTAAATTTGTCGCCTTTTTTTCTTGACTTGCAATCACAACTTGGCTCAAAAGCAATAAACTAAGAAATACTTTTTTTGTATTTTTCATGCGACACCCTCACTATTCTCAATAAATTTAAATTCCATATATAAAAATATTATAACAAACAAAAAATAATTTATTCATTAAAAATTATGATTTATATAAATAAATTGCAGTTGTAGCTGATAAAAATAATAACATCGACACAACAAAAATATTTAATTTTTTCTGTTCTTCATATTTTCGTAGAAACTGCTCGTGATCAATTTGAATTTTATCATTAATTTCTTGTAAGTTTGGTTGTAACTCCTGCACATTCATAGTTGCATATGATTCATTGCACTCAAGATCATAAGCTTTATAAAAGCTGTGTAACGCCTTCAGGTATGTATCTTTGTCAGAACCTTGCATGTAAAAAGCATGTTTACCATTTTGTAATTCAGATAAGTAAACATTGGTGAAACCAGCTTGTAAAAAAGCTTGATATAGTTGCCATGCTGATCTCATATGAACTCTGGTATCAGTATGCGCATGCACAATTAAAATAGGTAAATTCTTATTTTTAATATTTTTAATATCTTGAACTGCAGGAACACTATTGCATGGATAAGCAGGAAACACGGTATTAAATAAACATTCTTGTGATGTGCGATCAGAGGCAAACTTACAACCTAATGTATGCTGTAATTCATCAATTGAAGTAACAACATCAGCTGGAGTAGCATCAAGAACTACAGCTTTAACATTTACAGGGTTATGTTGTGCAAGATAGCTGATTGCAGTTGCTCCACCACGAGACACTCCATACAAAATATAATCTTCATCACTTTTGATTTGATTTTTTAAAGTTTCAATATCAGCTCCATGCCCCATGTGCATAGATTCTCGATTAACTCGTTTACCAAAAAGAGCACAACTATGAAATATCAAACTATTCAGGTTATAGTTATGAGGTGTTTGCGCATCAGGAAAATCAAAAGCTACTTTTGGTTTTTGTAAAAACTGATCATAACGATCTGCTTGAGTTTTATTATCGACAATTCCATGGCAAAAAATTGTTGTTGGTTGCTGTGTTGGCAATAAGTAACAACTTTGTATCAACATAAAAATAGTAAGCTTTGTAAATTTGTTCATACTTGCACCTTTGTTTACTATGTAAATCTTATTATAAGCATAAACTATGTATGACAATTAACAAAAGCTTGATAGGTGTTTTAAAATTGAATGCCGACCTAGAAGGGATATTACAAAAAACTAAAAATAGATTGCCAACATTTTAAACAAGAAAAAAGAAGTAATGTCATTTTCACATGATATTACTTCTTTTTTCTTGTCTTGGTTCACAAATCAAAAACGTATGCCGACAACCTTGATGAGATATTTTTTTCTAGTCTTTATTTTGTTGGTATTTTTTTGTAACATCCTCAAGATCTTTATGCAATAGTTCCATTTCTGGACAAAATTCATACATCAATTTTTTTATTTCTTTCATAAATTCAGCTGAATTCAAATTACCTTGAAACTTTTCAGTAATAAGCTGTGATTTATGCTGATACTCTGAAGAATTCATCCATTGATTTCCAGCATCTGTAAACGCTTTATGCTTAGAAAACACTTCTGCCATATCTTGTTCCATAAGTTTTTGTTCATCTTGAATGTTTTCAGTTAGATGACCGCCTGAAAGAACTTTGCATTTTTCATGAATTGCAGCCATTGCAGCTTCAATTACTGGAATATCTGGTACATACTTACTTCGCAATGATTTATACAATGGCATAAATTCTGCCATATTACCCTGACAAGCATCTTTTGTTTGTGCAGCCTCTTTTACAAAAGCTTCTTTTGAAGTTAAAGAATGTAGTAACTCAGCATGTGTTTTGGTTAAGGCAAGTAATTCAGAACCAAAAGTCGTTTGTTGCTCGGGAGATAAATTTTTATAATTTTTTTTCATACTTTCTTGAACCCCTGCGGCCATTAGCGCATCATTTGAGGTTACTGTTTCAATTACTTTAGAAAGAACAGGTTTCTGTTGAGGAGTAAGGACAATTGAATGACCATCCGTGCTAATTTTAACAACCGATCCCTCTGCAATATTTAAAAGTTCTAAAATAGCCTTATCAAGCACAAGAGCATTACTATTTCCGTATCTAACTAATTTTTTTAACATTTTTAAGTGACCCTTTAAGACATAGTCGTTTTACAATTTACAAATACAAGTATATACAATGTATACACAAAGTCAATGCCGATCGCAAATGATTATGTTTTTAGACAAAAAAATAGAAGCCTCATTACTATTATGTAATATTGCTTCTTAAGTTTTATAATTGGAGCAGTACATCATTAGATAAATAATGAGTACAAAAACTATGGATAAATCTTATAATGATTAATATTGCGATTATTTGATACATGCTTGTTTGCTGTATCTCTAAGAATTTCTTTTTATTGACTGAATCATCTCTTCTAATGCCTGCAAGAAATAAGACCGTTTCTGTTTGGAAAAAACAGCATTATAACTTGGAGCTACCCCTGTTTCACGTAAATAAGCACGCAATTCACGCATTGCTTTTGCAGCGCCTATATTATCATCATTAAAAACTTTTCCTGTTGGACTTATTGCACAAGCACCATTTTTTAAGCAACGACCTGCTAATAAAATGTCTGTAGTAATTACAATATCTCCAGTCTTAATATGTTCTGCAATCCAATCATCTGCAGCATCTGCATCAGAATTAACCTGTATCTTGTGTACATTTTCATCAACAGTCATACTAAGATGACTATTACTTACTAAGTAAACCTGCAAATTATGTCGCTTAGCAATCCGAAAAGTTTCTTCTTTTACCGGACAAGCATCAGCATCTATATAAATAATTAACATGTATAAACTTTCTAATTATAAAAACGTTATTTTTAACAAAATATTATTATAATAATGGGATGCATGATAAGAGCTTATCCGAAAATTAAAGCAATAAACCATAAAAAGTAATATTTTAGACAAAAAAATAGAAATAACATAGATGAAGTTATTTCTATTTTTTAATTGACTGTCAGTTTAAGTTACATAGTAACAAAAACTGGCGTCCCCAAGGGGATTCGAACCCCTGTTTTCGCCGTGAAAGGGCGGTGTCCTGGACCAGGCTAGACGATGGGGACGTATATTTCATAATAAGTAACTTTTTCAAGCTACAAATTTGTTTTACTTATAAATAAAAATCAATGTGAATTTTTAATAAAAATGCTAATTTTCACCACTTACTTCTTAAAAAAATAAATGGTGAGCCGCGTTGGAATCGAACCAACGACCCACAGCTTAAAAGGCTGTTGCTCTACCGACTGAGCTAGCGGCTCACATTTTTTTCAAATTTCAAATAAAAAAGATTTATTTAAAGCCAAATCTTATTAATAGAATAGGAATCCATGGCGTATTTGTCAAGATTTTTCGTAATTTAATTTAAAATTAAATATGCTGTATAGCAATAAACGAAGATTCCTAGGATGTCCATAATAGTTGCAAGAAACGGACCAGCTGAAAAAGCTGGGTCAATATTCAGTCTTTTCAGAACAATTGGTAAAATTGATCCAAACACAACTGACATAAAAACAACAATACCTAAAGACAAACTAACGACCACGCTACCCCAGAAAAATTGATGGGATAGATAAACACGTGTAAATGCAACCATTGATAATAAACAGGCAAGAACGAACCCTACCAAAAATTCTCGTCGCAAAATTTTATTAACATTAGAATCATTGATATCACCTGAAGACATACCCTGAATGATAATTGCTGATGTTTGACCACTGGTATTCCCACCGGTACTTACAAGCATTGCTATGAAGGTAACTAAAAAACTAGAAAGTGTTGCTTCATATTGGCCAAGAATTAAACTCGTCAATGATTCAGCAAGTAAAAGAACACCCAAAATCAAACCTCGTCGAATGACAACAATGATAAATGGAGATTCAAAATATGATTGATTTAAAAAAGAACCTGCCATTTTTTGTACGTCTTCTTGAGCTTCTTGCTGTAAAACATCAACAAGAGTTTCACCAGTAATCACACCTAAAAGAAAATTTTGGTCATTGACAACAGGAGCAATCATCATACGATAATGCGCCATTTTATTTGCAACCTCTTCTTGATCTTGATCCACATGCGCCATAAAAACAACTGTATGCACAATCGAACTCAAAAGAGTTTCTGGAGTTTTTAATACTAAATCTTCTAACCGAATAAACCCAACAAGTTTATTATTGTCATCAGTTACATAAATATGACGATGTAAGTCTCTTCGAGGCTGTAATCTCTGTAGCAATAAAATACTTTTAGCTACTGTAAAATCTTGCATAAACGTCATGACGTCAACATCCATGATACCACCAGCTGAATCTGGTGCAAATTTCATCAATGATAATACTTGTTGTCTATCTTTTTTGTGTAAAATATCAAGACAACTTGCCAATTCTTCATCAGATAATACATCAAAAAGATCGGTGATTTCATCGGCATGAGAATTTTTTAAAAGATGTGCTTTATCAGCAGTATTTAATGTTAATAAAATAGTTTTCATTAATGAAGTTTGGAGTTCATAAAATACATGAACCTGCAATGTTGGCTTTAATAATAAAAACAATTGAATATTATATGGTTGATTTAAACTATTAATCAATTGGGCTATATCAGCATAATGAGCACGATTAAGTTCATCTATTAAGCTTTTACTACGAGATGATTCATTCAGCACAACTTCTTGAATATGAAGTTCGATAGTATCTAAAATTTTGTTACTAATCATCTATCCCCCTATCATTAATACAGATATAAAAAGAGTTCATTATAATGAGAATATTTTTTGCCAATTTGACTTTAGTTAAACATTGACATACATTAAAAATAATTGCAAGATTTGCTCATCTAAATACAAGCTTTAATGCTTATAATCACTCAATATAATTCAAGAAAATAGTTTATGAATAACGACCAAATAACTCAAGAAAATTACAAGCACTCGCTCAAAGTATGTTTTGAACAATCAGGGCAACGTATTGATGTTTTTTTATCTGAACAATTGCCAATGTTCTCTCGAACTATTATAAAAAAATTATTGCATAACAAACAAGTGATTATTAATGACACGCATCAGGCAAAACCAAGTTATGTTATCAAGCATAATGATATCATAACTTTATTATCTATTCCAATGCCAATCACACGATCAGCAAAAGAAATCCCTGATAATATCGGAGTCACTATTATAGCTGAGCATTCTGATTTTATTATTATCAATAAACCTGCTGGACTTGTTGTTCATCCACCACAAGAAACATATCAAGATGTTGCATTAACTGACTGGCTTATCAAAAGGTATCCTACAATCACTTCTGTTGGAGAATCAGAACGACCTGGCATTGTCCATCGACTTGACCGTAATACTTCGGGAATTATGATCATTGCGTTAACCTCAGCTGCTCATGCAACATTAAGTGCTATGTTTAAAAATCGAAAAATACAAAAAACATATACGGCTCTCGTTGTGGGTCATACACCAGCTGCTGGATCAATTGACTATGTAATAAGTCGACACCCTGTTAAAAAAAATATGATGCATTCCTATCCTGGAATATCTGAAAGTAATCAGGCTCGAGACGCTCTCACAGATTATAAAACAATTGAATATTTTGATACGTTTAGTGTTGTCGAAGTAAAACCTAAGACTGGCAGAACTCATCAGATCAGAGTTCATTTTAAAGCCATTGGACATCCTTTACTTGGTGATTCAATTTATGGATCTACATCAAAAAAAATAGGATATCATGCATTACACGCACAAAGCCTTGAGTTTGTGTACAATGAAAAACACTATGCATTTACATCTCCTCTTGATCCAAAATTACAATCTGTACTCAGTACGAGCACTTTAGCTGAAAAAAATCATATTTTATAAAAAGCTTGAACTTTAACTATAAAATGCACTATTTTATAATTCGTATAAAATCGGACTTTTAAATAAAAGGAATATACGATGAAATTACGAAACACATTTTTAATACTACCTTTTATAGCATTCAAAACGATTTCTTGTAGTTATAATGAATATGCCACTGATCCAATTCAAGTTTACTTAGAATCTAATATAGTTGGCAAACTCAGTGTAGAGCAAAAACAAGCCTTCTGTACATCAGCCTTTAACTATGTCTGGAAAAATATAAACTGTAGTACAAAAAAGAAACAAACCGCTCTGTACAATATCTGTCAACATGCTGACAAATATAAACACAACATTCCCCCAGAAACAGCTCATCTTTTTTTTGAAGCCTTACGACCAGTACTCATTTATCGACTCAACTCAGCAGCTATACAACGTGAAGAAACAAAAAGAAATGACAATAGTCTAGATACAGAATCTGTACAAACAGGCGATCACCAACCAAATCCTTTTTACTTTTCTCGATCAGAAAAAAGAACAAAAAACATTGCCTTTTGTTGTCGTTTTTTCCATCAGAGATTAAAAGAATCTGATGATTTTAACTTTGATAACTCTAACTGTTATAAAAACAAAGATAATTTTAATATACTTTTAGATCAAGTCCATGCAACAGCAGTTAAAGCTGATACTGAACTATAATATTTTTTATAAAAAAGGAATTATGAAAATGAAAAACTCAACTCAAAATCTTACTCTTTTATTGATTACAAGCATCCTATTGTGTACAGCAGAGACAACAAAATGTCCCGATGAGTACGAAAAGGTGCCTACTCGTGATACCACAACTCATACCCAAACTCATGATGTTGAAATAAACGAAGAAGAAATGACTGCAGAACAAATCAACCAGCATAATGACAATGCTACCAAAACACTCAATAAATATCTACCTCCAAAAGCTCAACAGGTCAATCTTAAAAATTCTCAAGTTTCTATGGATGGTGGTTTGGATTTAGATAATCCAGCAAAAAATAGAGCTCCTGGTGACTTAGGAGGAGGTAAAAGCTTAGGAGAAAACAGCCTTGAAATCACTAATAAAGATGGTTCAAAAACGATAACTACATATGACCCGACAAGTAAAATAACAACTAATACCAACTTTGATCACAATGGAAAACAACTGAACTCTGTATTAAGTTCAGTAAAATCTGGTTTGTTTTCAAGAACAAGTAACTCAACAGTCATTCAACATCATGATAATGGAACACATACAGTAACGAAAACATCAACAAATCATAGTTTATTTGGAACTGGAACTCCATCGATATCAGTAACGCATATTGATACTAAAGGCAATGCAAAAGATATTACCCCTTCAACCAAAACATCACGACAGTGGAATGGAAATACAACAACCACAATTAAATACAGTGATGGCTCAACATCAATTGAAACTAAAAATTTATTTGGAAAAACTCTCAACAAATCGGGAGCAAATAAAGATGGAACATTAATTAATCAATCTGATATCTATACTATTGATTAATTAGTTAGAACAATTTATTTAAAATATTTCAAAATACTGAGGAGGAAGTTTACCCAAAATTCCCTCCTCAATTCACGTATCACAAATTTTCATTCTATTTTTTAAAAAACATGCCACCATTTGCACAAAACGCTCAAATTATTATTCTATTTGTAATATAGCGATTTTTTTCAAAAAGGATATAAATAATGAAAAAATCAATAAAAATGCAAATTTTAGTAACAATTTCACTACTTGGACTATTTCAACAAAATCAATATGCTCTTGATATCGACGAAAAATTTATAGCCTCAAGTATAGCTGCTGGAATAACAGGATTAGCTGCTGCTAAATTTAAAATCAGTGGATATGGAATTTTGGCAAGTAGTCTAACAGCATATAAACTTGTGAATCCAGATAAATGTGCTCTTGATATTCAGCCCAAAACTCCTTATTTACAAGAATGGTATAATAATGACCTTACTCAAAAATACCCAGAATCTAAATTCAATACAAAAAAATTGCTTATAGGTTTTCAAACCTGTGCCGATGCAAAAAATATATATATGGAGGCTGATATTACACCTAGACTTGAATCTATTTGTAAAAAAAAGATCACAGGTGAAAAATTATCAGAAGAAAATGCACAACTCATGTCTAAAGTAGAGTGGACTTTATTACATGAAGCTACCCATGTCAATAATAATGATTCATATTCACACGCAACATTCAATGTAGGAGTGCTTACAGGACTCGAGCTTGGATATCAAAAATATAAAAAATCCCAAACAGTTGCACCAGCTATACATTCAACATCATGGACACAATCTGCATGGAAGTTAACAAACAGCTTACCTAAACGTGCTGGAATACTTGCGATAATGTTATTTGCAAGCACTATACCAACAAAAGCTTATTCACGACATTGCGAAACTCGCGCTGATGCTTTTGCAAATCAACATGCCGACATGAACGCATTAAAAGCTTCTGTGTTATATTACAAAGCTCACTCTCAGATAAATAATATTAAAAAATATGAAACTGAAACTCCGTTATTTTTTCAAACTCATCCGACAATTGCATCTCGTATTCAAAACATTGAAGATGAAATTGAACGTCGAGAAGCAAAAAATAAATAATTTCTTAATTGATCAACGCGTCTTTTAAAGAAAAAAATGTATCAAGATATTGCTGGATGACTAATTGATCGTCCAGCAATATCACATTTTCATTGTTATGCAAAGTCCCTCGCACTGTACAGTTCCACGAACCAGTCCATACCAAACTTTTATTTTCTTCATTAGACCCAAAAACAAAAAATTTATTATGCATTAACGGTGTTGTATAAGAATTAAATTCTTGTGTGCGATGCACAAAAACTGGCACTCCACCCTCTTGCAACATTTTGCCTTTACCACAACTACCCATCGATGCCTGATCAATAATAAGTTGTACATCTATGCCACGTCTTTTCGCATCAACAAATGCTTGCGCTATTTTTTTATCCGTTAACATATAAATTGCGCCATGAATACTTTTTTGCTCTGCTGCGATTTTCGCTAAAAACAAAGTGGTTAAGTTGTTGACTGGTGCAAAAAACGCCTTTGGTACAGCATGTACCGCATTAAAAAATTGTAAACAAAGCATCAATTTTAACATATGTCGTTTCATGAAAATTTCCATCGCATTTCAACCTCTCCACCATAAGTACTTGGTCCATCTTTTATTGCTCGCACGCTCACATCATCAGTCAGTGCATAATCAGCTTCAAAGATAGTATCCTCAAGTTGCATCAAGTTAGAATCTATTTTTCCGTGTAAACGATCAGTTGCATCAACTTCAATCACTCCTCTGACACCTCCACGACCTGTTTGATTCGTAAACTGAGGAAAAATTCGAACATTTTTAAAAGATTGTAATAATCGATTAAATAATAAATCTAATTTTGTTTTTGACATCGCTGGTCCAAAAACAATATCATGAAGTTTTTGCATAAACATTGCAGGCATAATCACATTCAGTGAACTATCTAGTGTACCTACAAACAAGAGTGATATAATTTGCTCTTCCGTCAAATGCGGAGAAGATTCAAAATGAATCTGCTGATCCATGACTGTTCCAGTTGCTCTCATGGTGATGTTATAACGTTTTATTTTTCCTTTAGCAACAAATTCTATTATTGGTTCAGATGAATTTGCTGGCATAATTGCAACTTGTCCACGCGTAATAGATAATGATTTGTATGGAAATTTTAATTCTCCGGAAACAATTGTAATATTTCCCTGAATCTCAGGTTTTTTCATTGAATGTGTAATATGAAAATCAAGATTTGCTGTGGCTTGCAAAAAAGAAGTTTCAATGGCTATTGGTTCTTTTGTTTGTATAAAAATATCAAGATCCAGGTCATCTTCCATTGGTTGCCCTGTAGAAACTTGCCCCAAAAGATGTTCTTGAAATTCAGTTGAAAAAATATTTCCTTTTAACTGTGTTTGGTCCAAAGTTAAATTCCCATGAAGTTTTAATTGTTCATCATGATGCAACGATGCAAATAATCTTCCGGACACAATTCCAAAAATACCTTGATGCCAACTAATTAAAACCTCATCTAAAAATATCGGTGCATGTAAAAATGAAAGTTGAGCTTGTGCATCAAAAATGCCAACGGCATGATCACAACGGAGTTTACCCTCATATAAATTTGCAACGAAATTATTGATCGCAATTGACCTATTGATAAAATCAAACTGAGTTGCAGCCTTAAAATCTTCGACTACATTATACAACCATGGAATACGAATGTGAGCATCATCAGCTACAGCATCTGCAAAATAAATTGCTTGATGTAAATGCCCATTCATATTGATTTGAGATGATTGAGAAAAACTTGATTTATATTGATCCGGTAAAAGATTTTTAATAAAATTAAAACCAACAAAACCAACTATACCCCCTGATGGATCTTGCTGCTTATTGAAATTTATAAAATCTTCTGTTTCTGAAAAATAACGCAACTGAGCAAGGTGAGGCACAGGCTGTAAATCAAATATAGATTCAAATTTTTTATTTAAAAAAGATCCATCAAATTTCCATTTTTCTGGATTACAAGTAAAAGTACCTTCTATATGAGCTTGTTCATTAAGCTTTGCATTTTCCATTGAAAAATTATAATTACCCTGCAATATCATTGAATTAGAGATTGAACCCGAAATTGATCCTTGATTTGCTAACATTTTCCAATAACTTGCCCATAAAGGATTCAGTTCGACAACATTACCAATATTAAATGTAAATCCAGTCGATTCTTGAGTGAATTTGCCTTGTAATATACATTGAGAATTTAAAAATATTTTTGATTGATACCAATCATTTTCTTTATCAAATCGCATTGAAAAGCTCTGAAACAAAGAGCGATTTTTATATACAACATCTTGAATTTTAAGATTTCCTTGAAGCGTTGGTGCTATATCCAACAAATCTCCTTTTATTGATATAGTCATATCCCCAATTAAATCTGGAGCAACGACATCATTCATAATTACTTTTTGTATGCTGTCCGATCTCATTGTAATCGAGCTGATAAAAGGCATTGAATCTTTTTTTAATTTAAATTTCAATGGTTCAATAATAAAAGACTGATCCTCATTGGAAACAATAAATGCGCCACGGCCATTATAAATATCTCCCTTAAAAAAACAATTTCCCATGTTTTGTAATTTTGGAATAGACAATCGGGAATCAACACGCGTATATATTTTATCAACATCATTGTCATAAGGTATGATCGAAATAATATTACCACATATTTTATTACAAATAATTTCACTATTGTAAGAACAGTGCCCATCTAAAAAATATAATTTTAGATGAACTCCATCTGATTCTTGGCTTACCTGACAATTATATTCATATGCTCCTTGCAAGCCATCACAAGCACTTTGTCTAATCATCTGACCTTGTTTAATAGTTACAACATCAAACGTCACGATACTTGGTACATTACCTGCAAACATTGTCATTAATAGTTGAGAAAATTTTGATGCATCATCTACAAGCTGTTCATGCACGACAAGTTGCTCAAAATAAGTGTGGCACGAAAATCGCTGATATAATAAAAAATCAAACCAAGAAGTTGAAATTTGAAATTTATCACTATACAGTGACCATCCATCAGATTGATTACATGGCAATATCGTTACATGCTTAAATTTAATTTGTAATGCAAGTAAGTCAATGGATACCAGTTCTCCATCCCAATGACAATCAAGACTGTTTTTAAACATATTTTGTACCGATTTATGAATTTCTTGATGAACTATTTCACTTCGAGATGCAAAATATAGAACAATAGAACATCCAAACAAACACCCAAGTAAAATTTTAAAAAATGTTAAGATAATTCGATACAAAACATGTCGTTTATTCATAGTTTTTATACATCTTCTTGTGTTGCTGCAACAGATAAAACTTCTTCAATTGTAGTCAAACCTAACTCAACTTTCCAAGCACCATCTTGAATTAAAAGTTGCATACCATCTTTTTGAGCCTGAGCACGCAAAACGTTTGCATCTACTTTATCAACAATCAATTTTGATAAAGCAGTACTCATCACCATAATCTCAAAAACTGGAAGACGACCTTTATATCCAATGTTTAAGCATTTTTCACACCCAACAGGTTTATAAAAAGTTATGTTTTTTGCCTGATCTTGACTGATACCAATCGATTTTAACATTTCTGCTGTTGGAACATATTTTTCTTTGCAATTTTCACATAATTTACGAACAAGTCTTTGTGCAATCACCGCCAAGACTGATGATGATATCAAAAACGGTTCAATACCCATATCAATTAAACGAGTGACTGTAGCAGGAGCATTATTCGTATGAATTGTACTCAAAACCAAGTGACCTGTTAACGCCGCTTGCACCGCAATTTGAGCAGTTTCAACGTCACGAGTTTCACCGATCATAACAATGTCTGGATCTTGTCGTAAAATCGAACGCAATGCCGAAGCAAAAGTAAAACCAATTTTACTTTGTACCTGAACCTGATTGATTCCAGTAATCTGATATTCCACCGGATCTTCAACAGTAATAATATTTCTGTCTGGTGAGTTTAATTTTGAAACAATGGAATATAGAGTTGTTGTTTTACCAGAACCTGTTGGACCAGAAACAAATATGATGCCATTTGGTTTTTCAATAACTTGATTAACAATTTTGGTATTATATGGACTAAGACCAAGATCTTGTAACGATGCAAAGGCCTTACTTTTATCAAGCAAACGCATTACAATTCGTTCACCATGCATAACTGGCAACACCGAAACACGAATATCAAAAAATTTATCCGAAACTTTAATTTCAATACGGCCATCTTGAGGCATTCGTTTTTCTGCAATGTTCAAATTCGCCATAATTTTAAGACGAGATATCAAAGCACCTTGAATCCTTTTTGGTGGACTAAAAGCAAGATACATAACTCCATCAACTCGATATCGAACCATGACATCTTTTTCAAATGGCTCAATGTGAATATCTGATGCTGATCGCTTCACCGCCTGAAAAAGAATATGATTAACCAATTTAACAACTGGAGCTTGTGTGCCTGCACTTAAAATATCTTGGTCTTCAATTTGCCCTAAATCCAAGCCACTTTCTAAAATATTGGTATCTTCTTCAAGATCTTCCATCATTTTTTTAGCGCCCTCAAGCGGATAATATCGATTAATTCCATCAATAATAATAGCTGTTGTTGCTATTGCCATGCGAGCATCAGTGGCCAAAAGCATTGATAACTCATCGACAGGTGCTAAATTTAAGGGATCAGCAACCAATATAGTTAATTTATCGTCTAAGACAATGGGCATAACCATATTTTGTCGTAAAAAATTAAACTGAACTCGCGCCAAAGTTTCTGGGTCAGCCATGCTTTCAGTAACAAATTCCACAAAAGGTAAAGAATATTTAATGCTATAAGCTTTTGCTAAATCCTGCCATGTAATCATCTTATTAGTTATTAAATATGACTCTAAAGATTCCCCTGATTCTTCAACTTTTTGGAGTAAGTCTTCTTCTTGCAATTGCTTTAAAAGCCCCATTTCTTGCAACGTTTGTAATATTTCATGTATCATACCAAACCCCTTAAAGTCCTTATTTTTACATAGTTTACATGAGTCATACCACTCTCCTTCTTGCATAAAGCATGCCGTATGCTATGCTAATTATATTAGATGTATTGTAGTCTATCACGTGTAAAAAAAATATAAAAAAAGGTTTTTCGTGAACAATCAGAAACATATTCTCTATCTTGCGTTTATCAGCCTCTTTTGCATTTGTGAAAACATTATGTCGATAGAAAAAACAACTGCAAAACAAGGATCAGAGTCTCAAAATTCAAAAAAGAAAACTCATCAAGAACGTAACGGACTTGTCAATAAGATAATAGCAGCTCCACGATGTCCTCATGGATCAATTTCTATCAGAAAAATGACGATTGCACAGCTCAATGATGTCTATGAGTACACAAAAATTCATAAAGCTGATCCAATTTTAATGGTAAGCCTTCTTGAGCGATTAATTGCGCTTTCTGATAATCACACTGGCGTTAAATCTTATAAATTACAACTTGCTGATGCACATTTCCAGCTTCATCACATTGATTTAGCAGCAATGTACTACGAAGATTTTTCAACACTATACCCGGCAAGCAAAGAAGCTGAATATTCCTTATACAAAGCAGTTTTATGCATGTTTCAAATTTCATTAGAACCTGATCGAGATCAGACTAACACCAAAAAAACAATTTTACTTGGCAAAGAGTTTTTAAAAAGATCACCAAAAATTGAGTTTGAGCAAGAAATAAAAACGGTAATTGAAAACTGTTTTGAAAGATTATATGCTCACGAAGTATATGTTTTTAATTTTTACACGAAACAAAAAAAATATACATCTGCTCGCATGCGTATTGAATTTATTCAAAAAACATTCGAAAATATTATCAATGATCTTGATAACAAAGTTAAAGCACTTTCAGACCAACTAGAACTTGCTATTAATCCAGTAAAAGTTAAAAAAAGTGCTCTCGTACAAAAATTTATTGGATAAATGAGTAATCAATCTTTTGGTAATGCTGGCGAGAATTTCGTTGTTACCTATTTACAAAAAAATGGCTTTACCATCAAAGCTCAGAATTACCGCAAGTTCTTTGGCGAAGTTGATATAATTGCCTGTAAAAAACAACTCTATATTTTTGTTGAAGTTAAAACTCGACGTTCATCAACAATTGCCATGAGAGAACTCATAGGTCTATCAAAGCAACAAAAAATTATAAAAACAGCTGAAACATATATTGCTGAACAGCAATTGAGTAACTATGTATATCGATTCGATGTTGCTCTTGTACAACCAAATGCAGAAACATTTTCTATTGATTACATAGAAAATGCTTTTACAAAACATGAAAGTTAATATGAATATTGCAATTAATTCCATCGTACGGAGTATCACAGCAATTATCATGTCAGCTTTTCTTGGAATCTCTTTTTTTTATTGTCCTCATCATTTTTTTTCAATGATTTTAACTGCAATTATAGGTGTTATTCTTCTGAAAGAGTGGAAAAACATACTCAAAGCATCGTATCCTTTGTTGTGGGTGATTACACCACTCTATCCAATTACACCATTTATTTTATTAATTCAGCTCAATGAATCATTAGAACATCGAATTTTAATCTATTATCTTTTTATGATAGTTTTTACATTTGACACTGCATCATATATTTTTGGTACTTTGTTTGGCAAGCACAAAATAATTCCATCTATCAGTCCTGGTAAAACATGGCAAGGTGCCATTGGCGGATATATCATCACAACATTACTTATAAAAACAATCGCAAACCAATTCATTCCACTGTATACAATATTACTTTTGAGTCTGACAATATGCACACTTGCATTTATTGGTGACATCTTTGAATCATACCTTAAACGTTCAGCCAACATGAAAGATTCGGGAAATTTACTTCCCGGTCATGGTGGATTTTTAGATAGATTTGACGCCATTATGGCAGTCAGCTTCTTTTTCTTTTATTATAAAAACGATCTTATTACTATTTTTGCATCATAAAATTAGTCATACTATTTTTTCACTTTGTTATTTTCTAACAAGTCTCATGCAACCTTATCAAGGTTCAAAAAGAATATAAAGAAGAATAAATTTTCTTACAATTATTAACCAAAATAAAAAAATCTTGCGTCTAGCAATCTACTGTTTTATACTAACTCCAATTTATTCAATTTTCATAAATTTATAATATTTTGTCGAAAAAATATGGTATGAAAAAAGGCTTTAATTTTCTTATTATATGCTTATTGTTCACGTGTTTATCTTCTATTCATGCAAAACCTTTGAATTCGGAATTTTCGTATTATCTTGATCCATCTCAAAATCAACAATTATTACATCAAACATTTTCAACATTTCAGTGTGGTACATCTTCACATCAAGATTCTTTTTATAGTCATCAAAATCATGTGCAAACAAAGCTACATACCTGTTGGATTTTAAAGAGTAAAGAGCAATGTTTTCTTATTCAACCTGAAGATGCAAACCTCATTGATAAAATTTGTATCGATAATCCACATAAATCATTCGATACATTAAGAACATCTCTTGCAAGAAATCCTGCGATAAATGATATTCAAAATTTTTATGCGCATCAAAATAAAAGTGAGTCTGATGGTTTTGAATTAGATATTTTTATTGATAAAAAACATTTTAAAAATCTTGCAAATTCTAAACAACGTATTAAAAATTTAGAAAAATCTGCTCGATCAGTCATGGACACTCGTCATGCGTTAGAAGTGAAAAATTTAAAATCTAAACATAAAAATGAAAAACATGCAGCTAAAAAACATTCTAAATCACAACAAAATAAAATTAAAAAAAATCATGAACAAGAGTTAGCTGCATTAGAAATACAACATGCTCAAGAAGATATATATTATTTAGGACGTAAAAATCATTTCATTCAAAAACCAACTGAATCATTGCAAATAACTCAAGTTCAAATAACTAAAAAATCATTACATGATCAACAGATTCAGATTACTTTAGATCCTGTTTTAAATATTCCCTTACAAGAGCTTCAGATTTTGTATGATGAAATGAGGTTGGTGGCTTGTAATGGTCATAATTCATTTAAAATAGTCATGCATAGCCGATCTGCAGCGCTTATAGAATCATTACAAAATCAAACGATAACAACACAAACAGTGCAATTAAAAAATGAAACTGTTGGTTTTATGCAAGCTCATAATATCGATTCAACCATTTTTACACAGTCATCAGGTTTAGCAATTAATCACCAAATCAGTCATGAAATGATTGATGTCATGGATCAACTCGCTTATCATGCATCGCATCATTTTAACAATGATTTTATACAGAAAGGATCATTAATTTGCTCTGAAATGGCAACAATGGCTCAACAAGAAAATCACCTTAATCACACTTCAGAATCAATCAGTGCTGCAAATTGCAGCCATGGATTATTGCATTACGTCAAAGGTATGGCTTCTGACGGTTTACAACGATGTGATCAGATGCTGCAAGCAATTGATTATTATACGCTTGAGATGAATAAATATGTAATATCAGCAGCAAAAGGTGTAGCTCAAGGAATTATCACCGCTGAAATTACAACGGTCACTATGAGCGCTCTTAGCTCAGTAGCATCAACATGTGCTCCGGCATTAACAGCAACAATAAGTTCTTGTGCATCTGCCGCCGCGGTGCCAATTGCTTGTACTGCAGCAGTTGTGGCTACCACGGTGATTATTGGTGAAACGACCCAGTTGGGTTATTTTTATGCAACTGATCAAATGAATAAATTTAATAATGAAATTAATCGAGTAAAAGATTTTGCTGCAAATTTTTACGATTTCAATCAGACAAAATATGAACATGTTGAAAACATTTCTCAGGCAGCAACAACATTGCTGTGGCCAGTTAAATCTCAAGCAATTATCGATTCCTTACAAGGCATTTGCAATGCGCAGGTACATTTTTATGTGCAAGGTAAAAAAGTTATCGAAAAAACAGCACGAGTATCACAAGATATTCTTGAATCTGCTATAAAAAAAGTAAATTCATTAGAATTTAAAGAATTTAATGCATCGTACAAAAAAATATTTGGACATCATTTATTCGAATTTTCTGCACCACCACAAGTTGCCCTTGCAGGAATGTCTGAAACTTTTGTAAAAAAAGAAATTGTGTCTTTAATCCCAACCACTAATCTTTTCAATGAATCAACAAACAAAGTGACTGAAAAAATCATCGGCGGAATTGTAACTCAAGTCGCACAAAATAGTGCTGGTCAAAAAGTTCTGAATGATATTACATCATTTTTTTTAGATACCCCAGTTGGTAAAAAAATGCAAAAATTAATCACAAAAAATTATGAACAAAATGCTTTCGATAAAGTAAAAAAAGAATATGCAAAATTGATTCTCTACGAAACGCCACAAGAATTGGTTGACCAATTTTTACGGTGCTGTGAAGTATCATCTGTTCCAACATTGTTCAGAACAGAATTAGATTTGTTACAAAATGAATTTATAAATAAAGACTATGCAGAAACCGTCATGCAACTCAGGCATATTTTTTATCCAAAGCTCACACCAAAATTTAATGAAAATTATCAAACAATTAAACAATTCACACTTGAAGGGTTTCATCATGATGAGTATGGATCTTTAGAAAAATCTGGTTTATTTAAATTTGTTACAAAAACATATGGTGATGTTACTTATGGAGCCGAAGAATGTTTTATTGGAGTAACTGATTGGGGAAATGGAATTATCTGCAACAAAGATAAAACTTTTTTCCCATCAAGCTGGTCTAAGGAAAAAACAGCTCAAGTTATATTTGAGGCTAATAAAAATAGAATAAAAATATTAGATGACACTCCATCAAGAAAACAATTTGAATGCAAAGGACCTAATAATCTTATTGTAGAAATTGTTATTGATTCAAAAAATACAATTATATCAGCTTATCCAAGTCTTAATAATTTTATAGGATTATCATGAAACAATATGTAACTATGCTAAAAATAGAGTCTGGTAGTTATCAAAAATTAGAAACAATGAACCCAACATTTTTTGCATTGACTCGATTATTTAGTTTTAACCCATTTGCCAGACCTAGCAGACTTATTGAATGGTTTGATAGTGATTCTCTTTATTTTTCGGGTAGCAGCTTTGTAGGAGTCGATAAAGAAGGCGATTTTGTAAACATTTATAATCTTAATGGTGAATGTATGTTTGATGAAGATGATCCTGAAGATGCAAAATATTTGAACGAAAAATTTACCATGAAAAAAGAAAATTTTTCTCAAATTATTCATCAATGGGAAGAATTACGAGTTGCTGGCCCAGATATTATTTTAATTGTAATTCATGAAGATAATCATGTTTCATTAGAAACTGATCCTGTAATTATTAAACAATATCAAGATGCTGGTTATGCTTTTGATATTGATAAATCTGAAAATTAATCGTATTTATGAACTCCAAATATATCGAGCTTACATAAAAAATTTCTTAGATAGGCACCAACCATTTTATGTATGAAGGCCAACAATATTACATAGAAAATATTTCATCGTGTTATGTATCTATTTTTAACGAATAGCAGAAAAATAATCTATTAAATCAGCTTGAGATACTTTTTCATCAGCACCGGTGATCATATTTTTTACTGATACATAATTACCAATTTGTTCTTCATGACCAATCGTTATAACATACATTGCTTGTAATTTATTAGCTTTACGCATTTTGCTTTTTAAAGATGCATCATCAATTAAAACATCAACACAAATACCTGCTGCTTGTAAATGATCAACAACTAATAAAACCGTTCCATTTTGCTCAACTTGACACGGAACAACACAAACTAAAGGTCGTTTTTTTGTTTCAAATTTTTCTTTGGTATCTTCAAGCAACATTAATAAACGTTCCATACCAATTCCTGCACCAACTGCCGGAACTTCTTCTTTGCTACCAAGTTGTGTTGCTAAAGTATCATAACGCCCACCACCACAAAAAGTATTTTGAGCTCCAAGTGTTGTTCCAATAAATTCAAAAACTGTTTTATTGTAATAATCCAGACCTCGAACCAAATAAGGATCATGAACAAATGTTACTGAAAGCTGATGGAGTTGCTCTTGCAAAAGTTCCCACTCAATTTTACTTTCTGGTGTTAAGTGATCAACAATAGTTGGAGCTGTTTGATACAAATTATGACATGCTTCAATTTTGCAATCGAAAACTCGTAAAATATTTGTATCTTTGCGTTGCACACACGTTGTACATAAAATCGATTCATGTTCCGATAAAAATGTATATAAATGAGTTTTAAAAATATCACGGTCAATCTGTTGACCCAAAAAATTAACATGTAAAACAAAATTTTCTATTGCTAACTTTTCTTCAAATAAATTACTAAGCATACTGATAAATAATGCATCATACATCACAGAACTTGTACCAAGTGATTCAATACTTACTTGATGAAATTGACGATACCTACCTTTTTGAGGTCGTTCATATCTAAAAACTGGCCCGTATGAAAAAACTTTCCACGGTAAAACTAAAGAACCCTGTTCTTCGACAAAAGCACGAACTGTTCCAGCTGTAATTTCAGGTCGTAAGCAAATTTGTTCACTACTACTTTTTGACTGAACAACAAACATTTGTTTGCTGACAACATCAGTCTGAAAACCTAAACCTCGTTCAAATAATGAAATCGATTCTATGATAGGAGTCGAAACTTGTTGAAAATTATAATTTGATAAATGGTCTGTTACAATCTGCAAAACACCTTGTACTAAACGATAATCTAAAATATCTTGTGTGCCTTTAATTCTAGGAAACATAAAAAGTCCTTACAATAAAAAATATCACTTGAATTGATATTATATCACAATTTAATCACAAGCAACAGTTCTCATCAAACTCAAATTTTATTAATAACATTAAAAAGAAGTAGACAAAAAATGAAAAAAATTATTCTATATTCTTAAAAATTTATATCAAAGCGAAAGGATAATAATAAAAACAATTTACTTAAAATATTACTATCATAATTTTTATAAAAAAGGATCCGTATAATGATCAAAAAATATGTCTCCCTGCTCATCGCTGCCTGCTTTGCCGTATCAGTACACGCTAATCAAGGTGTAATGAATACAAATAAAACTTTTTTACGATTCGAAACTCCATTTCAAACTGCTTCAGCAGAACGAGTTTCATTATTTAACACCGAAGACATCAGACAAAAACGTCGTGGTGATCATGCTGGTGCTTTTGAAATCGTTGTGTTTGGTGGTAGAAATACTAATAGTGATAATGCTGCTGCATACTACATGCCAAATGGTAGTTCATCAGTAACATTCCAATCAAATAATCAATATAATTCTGATGGAAGCAATAGATTAATTCGTTATGCATATATAGCACAACAAAATCAAGCTGGTGGAATCACTCGAGCAACTATGAATACTGGTACCAATAATATTGGTTATGTTGGATTTGATAACCTAGCTACTGTCGCTGGTGTAGCAGGAATTCCTGCGGAAGTTCCTGGAGTGCCTTTAGTTCTTACGAATGCAACAAATGCTGCAATCGAAATTCCTTTGGCAAATGCTCTTGGATACGGAACAATATATGGTGCTGATCCTTTCCCAATTGCAACTGGTCAAACTATCACAAATAATGATGGAACCTTACTTTCTAGCCAAAACAACTTTGCTGTTCAAGTAGGAACTGGAGATTATTTACCTTATAATCTACGCAACTTAAATGCTTTGGTAAATGATGATGCATACATTGGATACATAGACGTAGATACAAATCAGGATAACACTATTGTTATGCCGTGGAACTTTGGTATTGGTGTTGATGGAGCATTATCACCAATAAATCATTCTCAATATACTGATTTCACAAGTACAATTTCTCCAGAACTCATTCGCTCTCAATGGGGATTTGGCGCATGTTGGAAACAACTTTTATCTGAAAAAGATACTGGATGTTGGATAGAATTATCAACAGCTTTACAACAAGTAAAAATGGAAATGCAATTAAATGAAACGATTCCAGCAACTGTTCCTCTTGTTGCAAACGCTCCTTTAAGTTGGACAACTCAAGGTTTTGACACTGTATTGTCTCCACAAAATGTTACTGAAGCCTTTGCTCAACTTGCATGGAATTATGGAATAGTTGATGGTGCACAGAAAGTAACTCGTTTAGCTGATATTGAATTAAAACTTGGTTACCAATTTTTGTGTGAAGATAACGCAATGGCAAATATGTTTGTCGGTATGGTTATTCCTACTGGTAACAAAGCCACTGCTATTTACATGGCTGAACCAATTGCTGGTAACGGTTTTCACTTTGGTTTAATGTCTGGTGCAACATCTGAAGTTCAATTAAATAGTGGCGCTGATACACGATGGTCACTACGCTCTGATCTTGGCTTCCGTTATTTATTCAAAAATGAACAAGTCCGTTCATTTGATGTTATTAACCGTGGAGACTGGTCAAGATATATGTATGTTTGGGAAAATTACCAACAAATGTATGATGCTAATGATTTAGGTGGTTTAACTCCAGGTCAATTACGAAATTATACACCTGGTATTAATGTGTTTACACAATCAGTCTATGTTACTCCACAAGCTCAAGTTCGATTTAACCAAGCTGTAGTTCTAGAAACTGGTAGCTTTAAAGGTGAATTTGGTTGGAACATTTTAGCTCGTCAAGGCGAAAAAGTTTCATTGGTTAATGACTGGGCTGACAATTCAATCGCTTTTGTTGATGCTTCAAATGCAATTGATTCAAATGGTTATACTTATTCAATGTTCAACATGAACAGAACTATTTATAACGATGCATACCAAAGTGCACCTGCGCCAAACGAAGTTTCATTAGAAGTTGCAGCATACAATGCCGCTACGATTTCTGCATCAGACCTCAACTTAGAATCTGCTGCATCACAAGCTGCATTAATCAACACGCCATACTTGGTTGTTGGTTATGCTTTTAATGAAGAAAAATCAAGTGTGCTGAGTTTTGGTGGATCGTATGAAACTTGTGCAACAAATGCCTATATTACCAACTGGTCATTATGGGGTAAATTTGGTCTAACATTTTAATATAATGCCTAGCATTAAAATTTAAAAATACCTGCGCTTGAGCTCCGGAAACGGGGCTCGAGCGCGAGCTGTTCGCTTTTTTTAAAGAGAAAACTATTCATTGAAATATACAAAATTTAGCCTATGATTATGCTCCGCAAACGGGGCTACTGGCTTTTTTAAAATAGGTATTTTTTTAAGAGTATGAAATTTGAATTGATATAATTATATGCTCTTTAAAAAAGTGTTTTGTGTCCAGCAGCTACCCTCTTTCGTAAGATGAAACGATGGCGAAATCGTAGGTGTGTTAAAATACGTTCAATATAATGTAATGAGTTAGAAAATAAACTTACAAAACAGAAAGTCATGATGGATTCTCTATTATTTTTTAAAAAAGAGTCTTTTGGCTGATAGTCACCCACTTCTGGATATGAAGCGGTAGTAAAATTATAGTTTTAAAAACTGTTTGAAGATAAGTTAGATTATATATTTTTTTAAAAAATCGTTGTATGACAGGCAACGAACCATTGTAAGAAAGAAAGCGATAGCTACATTGTAATTTTATACATTGTTTATGATGTATTTTTTAAAAAAAGCGTTTTGTGGCCGCCGCCACCCTACTTCCGGAGATGGAGCGGTAGCGAAATCGTAGGTTTATACATTAAGGCTGAGTTTTGATACAAAAAATAATAAAAAAATTAGTATCACAGCTCTTTGGTTGTATCGAAAAACCATGATGGATACAAGGCAATAGTTATTATAAAAAAATATATTGACTATCACTTATAAAAATTGGTAGAAAAGAAGGTATGAAATTAGATATCTATAATACAAAATTAATTCAAAAATAAAAGGAGGGAATTAAGTCAATACGTTGTAGGGATTTTTGGTTCGGGTTCATGTATTTCAAATAAAAAAGGATAAGGATTATTATGAAAAAAATTATAGCTTTAGCGATTGCAACAACAGTTGCCTTCTCTGTGCAAGCAAAAACTACCGTAACAAATACTGGTAAAACGTTCTTACGTTTTGAAACTCCATTTCAATCTGCATCTCCAATGAGAATCAGTGATTTCTCAGCTCCAGAATTCCGTGAAAAACACAGAGCAGATCATAACGGTGATGTGCAATTCGTTGTTTTCGGTGGTAAAAACTCAAGCCAAGATTTAGCTGGTCAATACTACATTCCTGAAACAGCAAATGGTATCATAACATTCAACTCTACTGTAACTAGTGATGCTGATAATCTTGGTGGAGATACATTACAAACATACTGGAGTGGTACACAGGATTTAACCTATGGTATAGGTTCTACAACTTATGCTAACTTCGGTGTTGTTTCAAACAAAGTTGGTTACACAGGTGCTGCTGGTGTTGTTGTAGCTGATGGTGTGGTTGGTGCGCCTACAGCTGTAGCTGGTGTTGCATTAATTGCTCATCCAGTAGAAGCAACTCAAACTCCACGTTCTGCTAATACTCTTGGTTATGGTACAGTAAATACTGGATCAACATCTGTCATAACAGGCGGTGATACTCTTGCTAATAACAATGGAACTTTTACATCTACTCAAGGTCAATTTGCTGTTCAAGTAGGAGTAACAACAACTTACTTACCTTATGACTTAGGCACATTACAAGCTTTTGTAAATGATGATGCTGCTATTGGTGATTTCAATCTTGATTCAAACAGAGATACATCTGTTGTTCGTCCATGGAACTTTGGAATCGGTTATGCTCCAAACGTTCAAATGGGACAAGCAGTAAGTCAATCAGTATTTGTAAGTACAATTGCTCCAAAATTAGAACGTTCTCAATGGGGTATTGGCGCAACTTGGAAACAAATTTTATCTGACAAAGATACAGGTTTCTGGCTTGAGCTTTCTACAGCTTTACAAAGAGTTACTATGAATATGGATCTTAACGAAACTATTGTAACAGCATTAGATGCTGATGGTGTTGCTCAAGATGCAACTTGGGTTGCTTCATGGGCTGCTGCTCAAGGTTATGCTACAGATGCTGTAACAACTATCGAAGAAGCTTTTGCTCAAGATGCTTGGAACTACGGTAAAATCGATGGCGCACGTAGTGTTACTCGTTTAGCTGATATTGAATTAAAATTTGGTTACCAATTTGTTTGTGAAGATAACTTGCTTTCAAACGGATATGTTGGAATGATTATTCCTACAGGTAACAAAGCTACTGCTGAATACATGGCTGAGCCAATTGTTGGTAACGGTTTTCACTTTGGTTTAATGGCTGGTTCAACTGCAGAAATTCAATTGAATGCTGGTATGGATACTCGTTGGTCAACACGTTCTGACGTTTGTTATCGTTACCTATTCCAAAACACTCAAGTACGTTCAATCGATACATACAATGGTGACTGGTCACGTTACATGTATGTTTGGGAAAATTATGCAGCGGAGCAATTAAGTGAACTAGTTGCAGATGCAGCAACTATGCGTGCATACACTCCTGGTATTAACGTATTCACACAATCTGTAAAAGTAACTCCTCAAGCACAAGTTCGTTACAACCAAGCTTTAATCTTAGAATCAGGTTCATTCAAAGGTGAAATGGGTTGGAACGCATTAATTCGTCAAGATGAGTTAGTAGAATTAGCTAATTCATGGGATGACAATGCTATTGTATATGCTGATGCTTCACAACAAGCAAATTCTTTATACAATGCAAACAGAACTATTTATAACGATGCTTACCAAAGCTCACCGATTGCAAACACAACTGCTGCTGGAAGCCAAGCTCTTTACAATGCAGCTTCAATAAAAGCATCTGATCTTAACCTATATTCAGCTTCTTCATGGGCTGCTTTAGTAAATACTCCTTACTTAGTTCTTGGTTATGCATTTAACGAAGAAAAATCAAGTATTGCTAGTATCGGTGGATCATATGAATTCACATCATCAAATGTTTATATCAGTGACTGGATGCTATGGGGTAAATTTAGCTTCTCATTCTAAACTCATATAATTATAAACGTTTAAAATATAGATCGATTCCCTGTAGAATATCTGCAGGGAATCGATTGCAAATAAAAAATGTATAAACTAAGAAAGATATAAATTATGAATATCACAAAAAAGTTAATGTTAGCTGCGGGACTATGTTTCCAGTTATCAAATTTACATGCAATGGCAAATGTTAATCAAGTTAACATGGATAAAGCTAAAGCAGTTTTTACTGGCGTACCAGCAAAATCATTAAATAATGTTGAAGTTGCAAAACTTGTAAAACAAGCTGGTGATACACCAGAAGCTCATACACTTGCATTACATGCTATTAAAGGTGGAGCAAACGTTACGAATAAACAACGTTTCCCTAAAGCTATTCCTGGTGTTAATGCTCAAGCAGTGTTGCAATCTGCTCCTGCTGTATCTGCAGCCGCTGCTCAAGCTCAACAAGCAGCAGCTCAACAAGCAGCAACTGTACATCAAGTAGCTAAAATGCATGCAGCTACTGCTCAAGCTCAACCATCAACAGCTTCTGCACAGCATAATGCAGCTCTGATGAGTGAAGCAGAAATTTTTCAACTGGCAGTTAATGCTGGTGATGAATGGTTTGATGCATTAGCTTTACTACCAGAAGATTTACGTCATGCAATTATAAATAAAGTTCATACTGTTGCAGTGCATGAAGATGCTTCTTCAGCTGCTTCTTCATATGATGATACAGCTTCTGCTACTGCTGGTGGCAGCATGCATGCACACCGTAGCTTAGGCCGCTTAGGTTCAAAAACTAATGCTACAAGCTCAGAAAAGAAAAAAGGTGGAGCTAAAAAGAAAAATAAAGACAACAAAGATAAGAACAATAAAAATAAAAACGATAATAAGAAAAAAGGTGCTGCTAAGAAGAATGGTGGTAGCAACGCTAAAAATGCAAAAAATAACAAAAGTGGATCTGCAAGCTAATAATTAAAGCATCTATAAAAAAGAAGAGCTCGCTCAATAATTACATTGAGCGAGCTCTTCTTTTTTATATAAAAATTTTATTGGGTCAATTAGATTTATCTTCAAATATTTCTTACCACACCTACGGTTTCGCTATGGCTCCATCGCATGGAGCAGTTTGGCAAAGGAAAAGCTACAATACCAACTTCAGTGGCCACAAAATGCTCTTGTAAAAATACATATCTTATGTAAAAAGCGAATAGACTACGCTCGATCGCTATGTACGGAGCGCAAGCGTAGGCTGTATTTTGTATTTTTCAATGAATAATTTTGTATTCAAAAAAAAGCAAATAGCCCACGCTCGGGCTCCATTTCCGAAGCGCAAGCGTAGGCTATTATGTATATAAAATTCAATACCAAATGCTATATCTTGATAAATTATCTACAGCATTTTTTATATTTTTTACCTGAACCACAAGAACAATCTTCGTTGCGTCCAACCTTAGACTCATCTCGTTGCACAGCTTCCTTTGATTCAACAGTCGTTGCAGATGAAATCATTTTGATTTGTTCAAGCTCTTTTTCGCGCTTAGCTTCGATCTGTTTATCATTAAACAACTCTGGCTTGAGATGGAAAATATGGTGTACAATATCAGCACGAATACTACGCATCATATCTTCGAACATAATAAATGATTCACGTTTATATTCGATTAATGGGTTTTTTTGTCCCCAACCACGTAAACCAATACCTTCTTTTAAATGATCAATATTAATCATATGTTGCTTCCATGCCTGATCAATAGTCTCGAGCATCAACCATTTTTCAGCACTTTGTAATTTTTCTTTGTTCGCATCATTTCGATACTTTGCATACTCTGCAAGTAAAAAATCAACAAGAGCAATCTCAAAATCATCGCTGTTTACTTTGCACAAAGCCTGACTCATTTTATTTTTTTCAAAACCAACCATCATCGAAATTTTAAGTAAAACTTCTGCGCACTCATCTTTTGTTATAGTTCGGTTTGGACAATGAAACATAATCATGTCTTGAACCATCGCATTAATAAAATCACGAACAATTTCATAAATTTGTTCAGAGTCTTTTAAAATATCATGTCGAATTGTGAAAATAACATGACGATGTTGATTTAAAACATCATCATATTCAATTAAATGTTTACGAATTTCAAAATTATGTTTTTCAACTTTTTCTTGTGAGCGCTCAATAAGCTTTGATACCGTACGAGACTCAATCTGCTCATCATCTGCCATTCCTGCACGCTGCATGTATACTTTCATGCTATCGCCTGCAAACACACGAATCAAATCATCTTCAAGCGAAATGTAAAAACGAGACTCTCCTGGATCACCTTGACGACCAGAGCGACCACGAAGTTGATTGTCGATGCGACGACTTTCGTGGCGTTCAGTACCAAGAACATACAAACCTCCTGCTGCAATTGAATCTGGAGTTAATTTAATATCTGTTCCACGACCAGCCATGTTTGTCGCAATAGTCACAGCACCCGGGTTACCTGCATGAGCAATAATTTCGGCCTCTCCTGCATGGTTTTTTGCATTCAAAACATTGTGTGGAATATTTGCTGCAGTGAGCACGTCGCTTAATTTTTCTGACTTCTCGACAGCAACAGTACCAATCAAGACCGGTTGACCTTTTGCATGACGACCAATAACATCTTTTGCAATCTCTGCAAATTTTGCTTGTTCAGTTAAGAAAATAAGATCATTTTTATCATCTCGAATCATTTTTTTATTGGTTGGAACAGAAACAACATCCAGACCATAAATTTTCATAAACTCTTCGGCCTCAGTCATTGCTGTACCAGTCATACCTGCAAGCTTTGTGTATAATCTAAAAAAGTTTTGCAATGTAATTGATGCTAATGTTTGAGTTTCTTTTTCGATCGTAACATTTTCTTTTGCTTCAATTGCTTGATGCAAACCATCGCTATAACGACGGCCAGATAAAATTCTTCCAGTAAATTCATCAACAATTAAAACTTCTTCATCACGAACTACGTAATCAAAATCACGCTTAAAGATAATATTTGCTTTTAAGGCCTGGCTAATATGATGCAAAATAGAAATATTTTCGATTGCATACAAATTGTTGATATGTAAACGTTTTTCAATTTTATCGTGACCTTCTTCTGTTAACATAACTGAACGTTCTTTTTCATCCAATTCATAATCAACATTTTTTTGTAAGTTTGTCACAGCTTTTTGTGCAATGAGATATAAATCAGAAGAACTTTCTGATCCACCAGAAATAATTAATGGAGTCCGAGCTTCATCAATTAAAATAGAGTCACACTCATCGATGATAGCAAAATTTAATTTTCGTTGTACGTAATCTTGATAACGAAATTTCATATTATCACGAAGATAATCAAAACCAAGTTCATTATTTGTTGCATACAAAATGTCTGATTGGTATGCATTTTTTCTATCAAGATCACTCATGTCATGCATTAAAACTGCAACTGACAAACCAAGAAATTCATACAATGGCTTACTCCACAAAGCATCGCGCTTTGCAAGATAATCATTCACGGTAACAAGATGCGAACCTTTGCCTGACAATGCATTTAAATACAGTGCAAGCGTAGCTGTTAAAGTTTTACCTTCACCAGTTTTCATCTCAGCAATTTTTCCTTGATGCAAAACAATAGCACCCATTAACTGAACGTCAAATGGTCGTAAACCAAGAACTCGATATGATGCTTCACGTGCAAGCGCATATGCTTCAACTAATATTTCATCCAGCGGTGTTCCATCAGCGACGCGTTGTCGCAAGTTTACTGAAAGTTCCTGTAGCTGTTCATCTGAACATGCTTTCATTTTAGGTTCTAAATTATTAATCATAACAACTAATGGTTGCAGTTGCTTAACCGCTCGATCATTAGCCGTTCCAAATACTTGAGCCAATAAATTTGATATCATTATTTTATCCTTATAAAAAACAGCTTAATGAAGCGATATAAGCGTTATCTGTCTACGAGCCTTTTCTTTATTTCGTCGATATGAACAAAAAGATTTATCACATATCGTGCATACATTATAGGTAGTGTATATGTTCTTGAGTTTGATGCCAAGATTTCTTGCAAAAATTACTGTAAACAATGTCGAATCAAAGTATATTTTATTATTTTTTTTAATAAAAAAACGTTGATAGTTTTCATATTTTTTAAAATTATCAATAAAATCTGCTTGAACTTCATAGCAACATGGACGAGCTGCAGGACCAAAAAAAACCTGCAATTGATCAACTTTTATCTGATATTTTTGTATCATTAGTTGCACAGTTGCATCAAAAACCCCTGCTACACAACCCCTCCAACCTGCATGCACAATCCCAATTGAATTATACATAGGATCATATAAAACAATTGGTAAACAATCTGCCGTCACAACACCAATACCACAATCTTTTTTTTGTGTAATTAAAAAATCACCTGGCTGCTGAAAAAAATAACTATTATTTTCATTATTTTCTATGCACAAACCCTGAGACCCATGCTCCTGTTGTAAGAAAATAAGTTGCGAACAATTTACTTGATTTGCAATTAATTCTAATTTTTTAGTTTTTGTTCTTTGTGCAATTTTATCTATAGACATTGACTCTACTGCATCACCAAAATAGATAGAGAATCGTTCATTTTTATACAAAAACATAACAAACTTCTTTCACAACCAAAAAAATAACCTACGATTTTGCTATCACTATTTTAATAAATAATGTAAGAAATTTACACAAACTTCCCGAATCTTAAACATAAATTGTCTTTGTATAAAACTAAGATCAACAAGCAATATAAACATATTATAGCTAGTTAATCTTAGATAGTAACATATTGAAAATTTTAATTATTTATAAAATCTATTTTTTAGATTTTAATGCCATATAAGAAGCCAAAGCTGCATTTGTATCACTTGATACTTTTTGTTGAAATTGTTTGACAACCTCACTATCAATTATTTGACGATCAGCATCACTCATATTTTGAGCTAAAATTTGGATAACATCTTGCTTTGCTTGCAACATATCATGATAATCTTTCATCTTTTGTGTATCATCAATTAACATTTTATCGCTCATACTTTGATATTGTGCAGCTTTAACACCAGTTGATTTTTGTAATATTTTTTGGATTGCATTTTGTTTGTCTTGCTGTAGTTTTTTTACAACATCCACGTTAATTTGAAGTTTTAATGCATCATAAACAGCGTTTTTATATTCTTGTAAAGCATCAATAGAAGCATTGCTATTTTGTTGTTCAATAGATCTTTTTTCTGCGCTATATTGCATCATTGGAATTGATAACAATAATGATAATACCAATAAGTTTTTTATATTGTTCATAGTATTTCCTTAATTTATTTTTAATTAAAATTTTTAGCAAAAAAATTATAACATTTTTAAAACATCTAAAGAAATAATTGTATTAATCAATTTGTTTTATATAGAAAATATTATATCTGGCGTGAGTTATGCCATTATATTTAACTACCCATTGACCATTAAGATAGACATCTGATATTTACATAGCAAATAGTCAGCGCTCGGGCCATAAATTACAACATAAAAAAGTAGGCTAGTGTATAATTACACACCAGCCTACTTTTTTTATAATTTATCTACAACCTATTCTTCTGGTTCTAAATATGGTTTTTCATTTTTCGGTCGACGTAAAAAAGCTGGAATATCTAATGAATCATTTTTATATTGTTGATCATTAAATGAATACAGTTTTTGAGTATGTCCAGGCTCAGTTTTTGGAGCATCTTGTAAAACTTGCTCAAGCAAATTATCAACATCATTCATTTGCTGTAAATATTCATTACGAGGTAAAACTTCTGATTGTTTTGGTGCAACAACTGGTTGCTCAACTCGTTTTTCAACTACTGGTTCAACAGGAAGTTCTGCTTTCGTTGCATACATAGCTTCAGTTTCAAATCCTGTCGCAATTACAGAAACAACAACATTATCACCCATATTTGGATCGATGACTGATCCTAAAATAACGTGTGCATTTTCATTTGATTCATCATAAATTACTGATGCTGCATCATTAATTTCATGTAAAGATAAATTTAATCCGCCAGTAATATTAAGTAAAATACCACGAGCTTTTTTGATATCCATATTTTCAATTAAATCAGATGAAATAGCTTGTTGAGCTGCAATACGTGCTCGATTTTCACCATGAGCAGAACCGGTTCCCATCATTGCAAGACCCATGCCTTTCATGATTGCTCGAAGATCAGCAAAATCAACATTGATATGACCTGGTTGTACAATAATATCGGCAATACTTTTCACTGAATGAATCAACAATTCATCAATCATTGCAAATGATTCAATCATAGAAACCGAGCGATCAACAACATCTAAAAGTTTTTGATTTGGTACAACAATTAATGTATCAACTTCTTTTTTTAGTTCTGCAAGCGCTTCTTCTGCAACAAGCATACGGCGCTTACCTTCAAAAAGAAAAGGTTTAGTAACGACTGCAATTGATAAAATACCACGCTCTTTTAAAGCTTTAGCAATAACTGGTGCGCCACCAGATCCGGTACCACCACCCATACCTGCAGCTAAAAATACAATGTCGGCATCGCCAATTGCTTCTATGATTGTATCAAGGTCTTCTTCTGTTGCACGACGACCAAGATCAGGATTAGCTCCAGAACCAAGGCCTTTTGTAGACTTTTTACCCAATTGAATTTTTTTCAATGCATTTGAACGATATAAAGCCTGAGAATCGGTGTTAGCAACAATGAAATCAATATGATTTAAATCTGAATTAATCATACTGTTAACAGTGTTTCCCCCTGCTCCACCAATTCCCACAACTTTAATCGAAACTGCGACATCGTTTTTAACTTCAATATCTTTGTCAAAATCAATCATTACCACTCCTTTAACCGCCTTTAAAAAAAATCAGATACCCATGATTTCATTTTTATAAATATCTTTTGTACCATTGGACCTTGCAAAGAATTCATACTCTTATGTTTTGAAGATCTCAATGCAAATATTAACAAACCATATCCTGTCGCATAGATAGGATTTTGTAAAGAATCAGGAATAATTTGCTCTGTTTTTGGTACTCCTATTCGTACTGGCAATGATAAAATATTTTGTGCTAATTCATCAAGACCTTGTAAAAGAGAGCCACCTCCGGTAATAACCAAGCCAGTTGTCATGAAATGATGTAAGTCTGATGCTTGTAGTTCATGATTAATCATAAACAGTAATTCTTGCGCTCGAGACTGTAATATAAATGAAAGATGTTGTTTATTTACTTCCTCTGTATGATTCCCTTCTGCCATAGTTACTTCAATCGAGCCTTTATTTTTTTGTGCATCGAAACCAACATAACCACTTTCACGCTTAATACGTTCAGCATCATTAATGTTTGCACGTAAACCAACAGCCACATCATTCGTAAAGTGATTACCGGCAACAGGAATAACTTTCGTAAATCGAATTGTACCATTTTGATATATTGCAAAATCAGAAGTCCCCCCACCAATATCTAAAACTCCAACACCAAGTTGACGTTCATCTTTACTTAAAACGCCAGCGGCCGAAGCAAGTTGCTCAAGCACAATATCTTGAACTTTAATTCCAACCATTTCGCAACATTTTACTAAATTTTGAATTGATGCAATTGACCCAGTAATCACATGAACAACTGCTTCTAATCGTACACCATGCAACCCAATTGGATTTTCAATTTTATCTTGTCCATCCACCATAAAATATTGTGGCAAAACATGTAAAACTTTTTGTCCTTTTTCGATTTGCACAGCTTTTGCTGAAGATAAAACGGCATCAATATCTTCTTGTGTCACAGCTGTTCGTTTAATTGGCACAGCACCACTTGAATTAAATGAATGAATATGGCTCCCTGATACTCCAATATATGCTGACTCAATTTCACACTCTGCCATTAACTGTGCTTCATCAACAGCCTGTTTAATCGATGAAACTGTTTTGGCAATATCAACGACCACTCCACGATTCAAACCGTGAGAAGGTGCTCGTCCAACCCCCAAAACCTCTACTTTATCATCGCTTAATTTACGAGCAATTAAAACACAGATTTTAGTTGTGCCAATATCAATTGCAGTAATGATATTTGAAAAAACTTTTCCCATCTTCATCCCCCCTTATTTGTAGAAAATAGAACAATTTGTTGATCAAACCTTAAGTCACAAACCCATGTAATATTTTTTTTACATGGTTTGCCGCGCTTATCTTTACATGGTTTATCGATAACTTGTCCCCGTAAGTTCCGACATTCCATGATATCTTTTTCTGTCGGTGGTAACGTATAGCCAACTAATAAAGAAAGATCTTTACCCTCTTTTTGGTCTAACCAAACATTATTTTTATCTAACCATCGAATTGAAAAATCTTTAAAAACATGATCTGCTACTAATGCAACAAACTTCATTAATCGATGTATATTTTTTTGATGCAAAGACCCTTCATACATTACGTTCTCAAGTTTTTTAAGACTACTTTGAGTAAATATATTTTTTTCAAACAGTTTACCTTGCTGACAAACAACTAAAGTATCATTAAGTCGAAATAATGGATGATATGATTGAATTGTAAAATGTAACTGCTCAGGATTTTGCATATCAATAATAATGGACCGAATTGATTCAAATTTGGTCTCTATCGATGGCAATAAGCTCGAAGGATTTTTACCCTTTTTGTAAGCTGCATCAATAAAATTTTTCATCTCAAGTTGTATTGCTTGAGAAAAATTACCATCAAAAGTAAATGAACAATCATCAGGATATAATAACGTCATATCAGGTTTGTATTGGTAGTTAACCAAAAACAAAACTACTAATAATCCAAGAAATATTATTCCTTTTTTTAATGCTGTCATACGCCCCCCTATCCAGCAAAGAATTACTTACTTTTTCATACTATTTTTTGATCACAATAGTCAATAATCTCAAATAAAAAAAAGTTTTTACTGCTTGATAAGATAAAAAAATAGTCGAATTGTTTTGAATTTGCATATCAAAACAATTCGACTATAAATTTTTAGTGCGTATTACAACTAAATTTTCACTATAATTATTACAGTGAATCAAAATAAAGTTGATCACATCGATCGGTAAACAACTCTAATTTTTCCTCAAATACATTAAGCTTTTCATACAAATCATTGTATACATGATTTTCTACAGCAGACCGATTGTGCGTGCAATATATAAAAAAATCAAAAGATTCTTGATCACCAGCTATTTGATGGAATAAATAAAATACATTTTGATATGCTAAAAGCATATCAATTAAATCATTTTTAAATTGTTTTTCACCATCAGAAACCAATATCAACTCAAATAGATCCATAACTTCATCTACAGAATCAGATTCATCTGCTCCCATAAAAAATGAAAGCCCATTAAAGTATTCTTGTGATTCTTCAATATTATCATATATCAATTGTGCTGATTTCTTTAAACTATCCCAATTAACAATTGTTTCATGAGTTGCTAACTCAACACCAATATTATAAATTAATTGCTCATGTCTAAAAGATGTATCATCATTTGCACAAACTAAGCCCGCAAAACTTAATAAGATTAAAAGAAACTTCTTCATTATCCCACACTCCTTTTTTTATTATATTTTCTTAAATTTTCTTTAACTGTAATCCAATTGAATACATTAAAATACCTGCTGCTACTGATGCATTATATGAAATATCAGGACGACGTTGAGGTAATAAAATTTTTGTACCCATTTTTGCAACATCTGCAGAAATTCCATGCTCTTCGTTACCAATAACTAATACTGCCGGATCTTTAAATGTAAAATTCGCTACACTTTCATTTCCACCAAGAGTTGCACAATAAATATTGTATCCTGATTTCTTCAGGTCAAATATAGCTGATTTAACTGAAGCTGCAAGATAAATTGGCAAATGAATTGCAAGTCCTGCTGAAGCCTTAAATGCTGTTGGAGTTAATGATGCTGCATTAGACCTTACTAAGACAACTCCATCTACACCAGTACAATAAGCAGAACGTAAAATAGCTCCTAAGTTACGCACATCTTGAATTTCAGCAAGTACAATAACAAATTTATGTTTTTCAGGAGTGAACATCGTTTGAGTAAATGGAAATTCTGACACAAATGCAATGACACCTTGATGATCTTTTGATATTGCAACGTTATCAAGCGTTTCTCTTGTTACCAAAGAAACTGGAATGTGTTTTGGTATCAATTTAGATAATGAATTCCATGCTTTAATAGGATTATTTAAAGTATAAATTGCACCAATTTTAAGGCGCTTTGATTGTAAAAGCTCTTGAACAGGATGAACCCCGTAAATAATTTTTGAATATTTAACTGGTTGTTTTTTTTTCATAAGATTCTTTGATTTTTGTGAGAAACGGTAGATATAAAAAAGTTTACTATACAAGCAAACAGCCGTCAATTAACAAATAAAAATCAATAAATAAATAGTTTTCTAGCTTCACAATACGATGTAATGGCTAAATTATTAACACTTTTATAGAAAATTATATTAGGATACTCTCAACTTAAAATACAAAAAAGAGGATATACAGTGAATTCACTGTATATCCTCTTTTAAACAAAATTTAAATTTTATTTTTTAGAAGCTTTACTTGCATCATTCATTGCTGCAATTATAAATGCTGAATACAATGAACCACATACAATATCTGATGTTTTCTGAGATGAATTTGACTTATAAAGTAATGAATTTACGGCACTCAAACATACCCTCAAAGCAATACTACTTATAATAAATGCCTCAAATGATTTACCTACAACATCAGCAACCTTGCAAGCCTCTTCTTTTTTCTTTGCAGTATCATATGAATAATCACGTATACGAGTAGCATCACTGATATAATCATGTAAATTCATTTTTGGTATTTCAACATCAACAAAATTACGAACTTTATTGTTTAATTTTGCTTGATAAGGTTGCCATGAAGAAGGAACTGGAATTGTTACTAAAGGAAAAGCTACAACTTGAACTTCAAGAGCAAGCATATTTTTCGCTGCTGCTGTTAAAATCCATTCTTCTGAATTTGAGAAAATCGTTTGCCCCAGCACAAATAAAGATAAAACTAAAAATCTAAAATTTTTCATATAAAAACCCAATATATAAATTTTTTTCAATAATTAACTTACTAACCAAAATTCAAACGAACACGACAGTTGCTATATAATCAATGTTACTCAATATACGTATAGAAGCAAATGGATCAAAGCTTTTTACTTTATAAAAATATTTTTTTTGGGTGCAGCTTTATCCTCTTTACTTGCAGCAGCTACAAACGCTGTGTACAAACCTGCGCAGCCAGCAATTGACACTTTTGTATCAATTGGTGCTCCAGCCTGTGATCCAAGAGATTTAACAATTGCAGCACATCCAAAAACTCCTAATGAACTCCAAATAGCTGTTTCTCCTGCATCTCCAACAATATTTTGTCTCTTCAAGCTTTTTATTTGATGATCAATAAAATCATTACCCAAAATTGGATACATCAGATCTGCAACTTTTTTTAAACTATTATCAGTTAATGAATTCGATTCATAGCTTACCAGTGGTTTATAGTTTCCAGCTTGAGCTTCCTTAAGAGCATGTGCCATACCAATTCCAGATCCTGCAAATAACATAACGCTTGAAACATCGTTAGTAACTTGACACATATTTTTACCTGCTATTGTAAAAACAGACTCACCTTGGCTTGCAATCACAGCTTGTCCGAGCGCAAACAAACTCACAATTACTATATTCAATTTTTTCATCTGATGCCTATATTGTAAAATATTCATATAATTATTAAACTCCTAGCTACCCAATATATCAAAAATAAGGGTCCCTATATGTATTATATCGTATCATTTGATAACAAAAACAACAAATAATCATTTGGAATGTAAACTCAAACTGAAAACCAAGTTTTATTGTAAATAAGTAATGTATAGATTTTTTAGATAGAATTTTTTACACTGATCTTTATGAAACACCTTACATCAAAGACAGAATTACCAATTTTTTTTAATTCTAATTCAGAATTCTCAATGAGCTCTCCAGAGTTACTTAAAACCTGGGTTGAACTAAGTCAATCAGCGATTGAATCAAATGCACAACAATTTAAATCTTGGGTTGGCGATTCTACGCAAATTGCTGGAGTCATCAAATCAAATGCTTATGGACATGGTCTTATTCCAATTGCAATGTTGTATGAAAAATGCAACAACATTACCAGTTTATGCGTTATAAAACTCTCTGAGGCAGTAATTGTTCGTCAAAATGGCATTAAAAAACCGATTTTAGTTATAAGTTATCTTGATGCATGCTACGACCTCATAATTGAACATTCCGTAGAAGTTGTAATTTATGATCTTGTCATTGCACAACAACTTAACGACATTGGTAACAAACATAATACAAAAATTATAGTTCATATTAAATTCGATACAGGCATGTCTCGACTTGGGATTACAGCATCAGAAATCAACCAATTTATTGATCAAGTTGAATTATTACCATGTATCACTATTAAGGGGATTTTTTCACATTTTGGTGAAAGCTATAATCACACAGCCACCAATCAACAAGAAGATGTTTTTGCGACAATTATGGATCGTGGCCTTGCTACTCATATATCAAATTCTCATGGAGTTCTGACGACAAAGCATAAAAATTACTCCATTGCTCGCATCGGCATTGGCTTGTATGGTTATCTCTCTAAACAAACGCCTGATATTCAATCTCAACTCAAGCCCGTTTTATCATTAAAAACAAAAATTTTACAAATTAAAACAGTTTCTGCTGGATCATATATTGGCTATGATGGATTATATCAAGCATCATCAGATATGAAGATTGCTATAATAGCAATTGGATATGCAGAAGGCCTTGATGCAGAACTTTCTAATAAAGGATCAGTCATCATTAATGGTCAGTTGGCACCAATCGTTGGTAGAATCTGTATGAATCTTACTATTATAGATATTAGTACCATTACACATGCATACGTTGATCAAGTAGTAACTGTACTTGGATCTGAAGGTAATGTATCGATAACAGCGTATGATTGGTCTCGTTTAAGCAAAATTAGCACCTATAATCATCTTGCTAAAATATCAGAATCTCTGACAAGAATTATTGTTCCATAACAATAAAAAGCTACTTTTTATATATTTTAATCAATCTTAGAAACTGTGATGTAATAATTGTTATCACAACTATTTATGTTAAATATTTAAATACCTATAGCTAATCGAATTTAGCAGGCTTCATTGTTATTGCTGTTAATTTATAGAAAATACTATAAACTATAATCCTTTAAAAGGAGCTGTAGATGGGACATCCGTATAGTTTAGATTTGAGAACGAAAATAATTGAAGATGTTG